>ERZ795057.25-NODE-25-length-145885-cov-14.255044_pt1 | contig 145885 bp, 139 predicted proteins | sample MGYA00375141_ERZ795057 | MGnify/ENA primary metagenome ERZ795057 (study PRJEB30186, sample SAMN05720163) | activated sludge metagenome | isolation source: Anaerobic digester | place: Hong Kong | collected 2015-01-26 ...
ACATCCTGGTGGCGACCCTTCCCACGTTTCCCAATCCCCAGATAATGACCCGATGCTTTTTCATCATGCATCTCCTTTCGCCCGCTTTCCTTCTAGATGCCAGCGTCATCGACCTCAACTCGGGAGATGACTCAGCCGGATCAGAGCCCATGAAAAGTGATTCCCTTATATGGTAACGATGATATCTAGTTACTTCATTATTATTACTTTACTTATTTGCCGTAAAAACGTCATTTATCATTAATTGGATAACATTGTTTTCCTAATTGTTATGGAGATTCATGTCAAGGCCATTCTGACATGATCGGGGAGCGAGTACGGTATGGTGGCTGTATGTATCAGGATTTCAACAGAGGGGGTCGCTGTCTCCGCCTCGGTTTTCCCTTATTTTCCTGGACGTTCGATTGCACGCCACAGGACATCGAGATAGAGATTGATCTTGGCGGTCAGGCTTTCATTCCGTTTCAGATAAAGCCAGATGTAGACAAGCCGGTGGATCACCCCGTAGAGGATGTCGAACATGAGCTCGGCCGGGACACCCGGGTCAAGCTCCCCTTTCTCCTGGCCTTCCTTCAGGAGGTTGATGATCCGCATGGACAGCTCCTTCTGCTTGAAGGTGCCGTCCGTCATCCACGTCTTGAACGGCACGGTCATGATCACGATGGTGCCGATATCCGGATTCTTCTCATAGAAGTCGAGGATGACCCAGACGGTCTTGCGGAGCTTCTCCTTCACGTCCGCCAACCCCTGCAGATGCTCGGCGAGCCGACTATCCAACCGTTGTATCCATTCATCGATAAAGGAGAAAAGAAGGCGCTCCTTGCTTTCATAGTGCAGGTAGATCGTGTTCATCCCGATGCCTGCTTTCTGCGCAATGCACCTCATGTTGACCTGGTGAAAGTCCTTTGAGCTGAAGAGTTCCTTCACCACGGCCTCGAGCTTGATCTTGGTTTCCTGGTTCAACTGCCTGCCTGCTGAAACGGCCTGAGCCATGTCCTGTCATCCTTCTCTTTCTGATTTCCGTTCAAAGGGCGGGTGATTTTATAACTTATCTATATTACTGGATAACAATGTTACTCTATCGTGTGTGGATCAGGATGTCAAGGGCGTCCGCCTGCTTCAACCCTCGGGCTACGCCATCTCGGATCCCCCCAAGAGTCGGGGGCCCATGGCCGCCCCGGGCATGAAGATGCTTTTTCTCATGGAACCTCCTCCCCGGACTTGCTATATCATCATACGATGTTCTTGTATTTCTCCCCTGCTATCATGACAAGAGCGGCAAAGGTCATTTTCATTGTGATTTTCCGCCATGGGAAGGGTTCATGACAAAGCCGGCGCCGCAGGCTGACATCCACATTGCATCGAGGGCATCCCTGCCCCTGTACCGCTCGGTCAACAGCATCGACATCCTCGCCCGCTATGCCGCTGATCATGGCATAGACGCCTACACGCTGCTGAGCGGCAACGGGATCAAGCCCCAGGATCTGAACGATCCCGAGGTGTTCATACACCCCGAGCAGGAGCTGGCGGTGATGCGCAGGCTGGCGGCATTGGTGCGGGACCCCGCAGCCGGGCTGAGGGTGGGCGACCATTACCATATCACCGCCCACGGGGCACTGGGGAGTGCGGCGATCTGCTGCGAGACGCTGCTCGACGCCATACGGATGGTGTTCTCCTATATCGAGCTTACCCTTACCTATTTCAGGTACGATCTGAAGGTGCAGGGCACCTGCGCACATATGACCATGAGGGAGATCGCCGAGCTGGGGGATATCCGCCTTTTCATCTGCGAGCGGGAGTTCGTTTCCGTTCACAGGATGATGTCCGATCTCATCGGAGATCCGCTCATGCTGCAGGAAGCGACCTTCGCCTACCCGGAACCAGAATACGCCGACCAGTACAGGGATTTCTTCGGATGCCGGATCGTTTTCGATGCGGATGAGCACGGGTTCATCTTTGACAGGACGTATCTGTCCCGCTGTCTGCCCATGGCGAACCGTTTGTGGAAAAACAGGCATGAGCGGGAATGCAGGGAGCTGTTCCTTCGTTTGAAGCGGCATGAGACGGCTTCCGACAGGGTCCGTCAGGCGATCCTGTGTCAGAGGGAAGGAATGCCCACCTTCAAGGAGGTTGCACGACGCCTGAACCTCTCCCCCAGGACACTCAACCGCCGGTTGTCAGCCGAGGGGACAACCTATAAGGGGATCATCGCCGAAATCAGGAAGAAGAAGGCGATCCAGCTGCTGTCGGAAACCAGCTCTCCCATGGAAAGCATCGCCCTGGAGCTCGGCTATAACGATGTCGCCAACTTCTACCATGCCTTCAAACGCTGGACCAGGTGTACCCCGGGCAGCTACCGGGAAAAACATTTCCCATCAGCACCTGTTGAGGCATAATGCCTGATACATCCCCTGATGGAGAAGGAGAAGAATCAATGCATGACCTTTCCAATCTTTCCCTCATCGACAGGTGCGATGACGACAGGTGGTGATACAATCCCATGATGCAGGAACAGTTCCATATCCGCACAGCCGCACCTGAGGACACAGGGCTGCTGGCCGGGATCGTACGGACATCCTTTGCGGATGTGGCGCTCCGGTTCAACCTCACACCGGAGAACGCCCCGTCGCATCCATCCAACTGTACCGGGGAGTGGATCCGAAAGGACCTTGCACGGGGGGTCGTCTACTACATCCTGGAACACGAAGGCGAGGCATCCGGGTGCGCCGCCGTCGAGCAGGCCCAGGGCGGCCTCTGCTACCTCGAACGCCTCGCGGTCCTGCCTGCATGCAGGAGAAGGGGCTACGGCGAGGCGCTCGTGAAGAACGCCGTCCTCAAGGCAAGGACTCTGGGTGCGATGGAGTTGGGGATCGGCATCATCGCAGGACATGTCGAGCTGAAGAGATGGTATGTGCGGCTCGGGTTCATCGAGAAGGGTTCCCGTGATTTCGCCCACCTCCCCTTCCGGGTCTGCTTCCTTGGATACCCGTTGTGATGCTGCTTCCCCCGGATGTTGACAGGATGTCCCAAAGGGTATTATCACGGGTGAAAAAAGAGGAGGTTCTTCTTCCATGATATCCCGAATGAGAAACCGATTTCTCGCAGCCATCATCTGCTTCCATATGATATTCCTGGCAACCTCGCCGGCCTTCGCCGCACTGATCCCGTCCAAGGACTCCAAAGGACAGACTGCCGCAGAGACGGCCAGGGACATCGCCACCATCCAGCAGGCACTGGAGACCAAGATGGTGCAGGAGAAGCTCTCGGCCTACGGGCTGACCGCAGAGGAAGTCGCAGCCAAGCTTCCCTCCATGTCGCCCGCCCAGATCCACACCCTGGCCCAGGCTTCGGATGACGTGCTGGCAGGCGGAGACAGCGGTCTGGGCATCGTCATCGCCGTGCTCATCATCGTGATCCTGATCATCATCATCCTGAAACTCCTCAACAAGGAGATCGTCATCAGGATGAGCGGCATTGAAGATCCTGCTGCCCCTGCTCCTGCTCATCTCGGCTGACCCCGGTATCGTCGGGATCGAGGGTGTCCCGTTCGTGAAGCAGGAGTCGCACTGGTGCGGCCCTGCTTCACTGGCTTCCGTGTTCGCGTATTACGGCCTCGCCGTGGACCAGGGCACCATCGCCCGGGCCGTGTACACGGAAAAGCTCGACGGCGCGCTCGTCACCGACCTCGAGAATTATGCACGTTCACAGGGCTTCCGGACGTATCTCGGCCGGGGAACGGTCGACGACATCAAGGCGGCCCTGAGGGAAAAGCGGCCTGTCATCGTGCTCGTGGACCTCGGCTTCTGGGTCATGTCGCAGCCCCACTACCTGGTGGTCACGGGCTATGATGAAACGGGGTTCAGGGCACACACGGGTTACGAGGCGGGGAAGTCTTTTCCTTACAAGGAGTTCGACAGGATATGGGGGAAGAAAGGCTCCGTCTATCTTCTCGTCTGGCGCTGATCGTGGTGCTGGGAGTGCTGGCGGCCTGTGCTGCGCCGAGGATCGTGGTCCTGAACGATCCCCTGACCGCCCGGGAGCACGTCGACCTCGGGCTGAGCTACGAGGTGCAGGGCATGACGGACCTGGCGGAGAAGGAGTACAGAAAAGCGGCTGCGCGTGACCCGGACTGGGCCGTACCGTATTTCAACCTGGGCAACGTGGCCTATGGGAACAAGGACCTCCCGGCTGCACAAAGGCATTTCTCCGAGGCATTAGACCGGGACCCGAAGAACCCGGACATCATGAACAACCTCGCCATCGTCCTCCACGAGGCAGGGAGAGACGACGAGGCCAGGGCCCTCATCGAGAATGCCCTGGCGATCCGGCACAGTGATGAGTATCTCGATACCCTGCGCAGAATAAACGAGTCGCCTGAAAAAGAGGAGAGCGGCCCATGATCGGGGCCATCGCCGGCGACATCATGGGCTCGGTCTACGAGCGGCACCGTGTCAAGACCAAGGACTTCCCCCTGTTTCCTCCGGGCAGCCGCTTCACGGACGACACGGTGCTCACCGTCGCCCTGGCCGAAGCCATCCTCACCGGCGGGGATTACGGCCTGCTCATGAAGGAATACTACCACCGCTACCCACGTGCAGGGTACGGGGGCATGTTCCGGCAGTGGGCGTCGAACCCTGACAGTGCACCGTACAACAGCTTCGGCAACGGTTCGGCCATGAGGATCAGCCCGGTGGGCTTCTCCTGTACCACCCTTGATGATGCCCTGGAAAAGGCCAGGTTCTACACCGTACCCACCCACGATCACCCCGAGGGCGTCAAGGGTGCCCAGGCCACGGCTGCAGCCGTCTTCCTTGCCCGGACTGGGCGCTCGAAGAAAGAGATCAGGGCGTACATCGAATCGACCTTTGCTTACGATCTCTCCCGCAGCCTTCACGAGATCAGGCCGTCCTACCGGTTCGACGTCACCTGCCAGGGCAGCGTGCCCGAGGCTCTCATCGCCTTCCTCGAATCCGAGGACTACGAAGATGCCGTCCGCAACGCCGTCTCCCTGGGCGGTGACAGCGACACCCAGGCGTGCATCACCGGCGGCATCGCCGAGGCCTTCTACGGCGGCGTGCCGGACAATATCAGGGACAGGGCACTCGCCCTGCTCCCGGAAGACCTGCGCCGAACAACCATGGAATTCACATCCCGTTACGGGATATCCCGGAAGCCATAGACGGGCATCTCACTTCCCGGACTCTTCCCCCGATCAAAATTAAAAGTTGTAATTTCATAATATTGAATTGGATTTTTAGTTTCCGTATTCACGGCAAGAGGTCAGGACCTTATTATGATAAAATAAAGAGGAGATTGCGCGATGGCTTTTCTCCAGGAGTTCAGGTCGTTCGTCATCAAGAAGAACGTGGTGGACATGGCGGTGAGCATCACCATCGGCGCCGCCCTGGGAAGGATCGTGACCTCCATCGTGACCGATATCATAAAACCCCTCATCGGAACGATCACCGGTGAGGTCACCTTCAGCGACTTCGTCATGGTGCTCAGGAAAGCAGCCGATGGGCGACCGGCCGTCGTCCTTCCGTACGGCAGGCTCGTCCAGGCCGTCTCCGATTTTTTCATCATCGCCCTGGCCGTCTTCATGGTGTCCAAGGCCATCCTGCGCTTCAGGAAAAGCGGTGAGCAGGGACCGGCCTGAGTCTGCCGTCGGAGGGAAATAATACCTGCGGTTGTTCCCATTTACCCCTTTTAACTTTATAATATCCTCAACAAGTGGTCCGGTTTAATCTGATTATCCAGGAGGAGGTGCATGCAATGGGTATGATGAAAGAGTTCAAGGAATTCGCAATGCGGGGCAATGTGGTGGACATGGCGGTGGGCATCATCATCGGTGCGGCATTCGGCAAGATCGTTTCATCCCTGGTGGCCGACGTGATCATGCCGCCCATCGGCATCGCGCTGGGCGGTGTCGACTTCAGCGACCTGGCCATCGTGCTGAGAGCAGCCGTGGACCAGACCCCGGCGGTCACCCTGAGCTACGGCAAGTTCATCCAGACCGTCATCGACTTCGTCATCATCGCATTCGCCATTTTCGTTCTCATCAAAGGCATCAACACGTTCAAGCGCAAGGAAGAGGAAAAACCCGCTGAACCGACCAAGGACCAGGTCCTGCTCATGGAGATCAGGGATCTGCTGAAACAGAAGAAGTGATTATGACGGAGGTCGGGGCACGAATGACGGCCTGAGTCTATGGACATCCTTCCCGTGATCACGTAAAGTACCTGTCATGGGTATCACGCTCGCATACTGGCACTGGCTCGTCTTCGGCATGGCCCTGCTCATCGCTGAGCTGTTCCTGAGCAGCATGACCATCCTGTGGTTCGGGCTCGGGGCCCTGGTCATCGCCGCGCTGCTCTTCTTCGCCCCGGGCATAGGGCTTACCTGGCAGCTCTTCGTCTGGGCCGTGTTCTCGGGGTGGCTCACCTTCCTGTGGTTCAGGTACTTCAAACCGCTCATGGCCGACCGCACCAAGGCGGGGATCTCCCGCGAGGCCATCATCGGGGAGACGGGCCATGTCATCGGCGCCCCGGGGGAAGGCAGGCGGGGGACCGTACGCTTTCCCCGTCCCGTGCTGGGATCGGACGAGTGGCCCTTCATCTGCGAGCACGAGGTCTCCGCAGGGGACAGGGTCGTGGTCAGGGATGTCTCGGGCAATACCCTTGTGGTAGAGAAAAAGCGCTAGCCGCATTGCGGGGAGGTTTTCATGCAGGGACTGTTCGTCGTCGCCGTATTCGTCGTCCTGGTGCTGCTCACCATCTTCCTGGGCGTCAGGATCGTGCCCCAGGGGAGCAAACACGTGGTACAGCGGCTCGGAAAGTATCACGCCACTCTCGGGCCCGGCCTGAACTTCATCATCCCCTACATCGACACCGTGGCCTACAAGATCACCACCAAGGACATCGTGCTGGATATCCCCTCCCAGGAGGTCATCACCAAGGACAATGCGGTCATCGTGGTGAACGCCGTGGCCTACATCAACATCATCTCCCCGGAGAAGGCGGTCTACGGCGTGGAGGACTACCGCATCGCCATCCAGAACCTGGTCCAGACCTCGCTGCGATCCATCATCGGCGAGATGAACCTCGACGATGCCCTGTCGTCCCGCGAGAAGATCAAGGCACGGCTCAAGGAGAGCATCTCGGACGACATCGCGGACTGGGGCATCATGCTCAAGACCGTGGAGATCCAGGACATCAGCCCATCCGAGACCATGCAGAAGGCCATGGAGGAACAGGCGGCGGCCGAACGGGCACGCAGGGCCACGGTCACCAAGGCCGAGGGCGAGAAGGCGGCGGCCATCCTCCAGGCCGAGGGCAGGCTCGAGGCCAGCAAGCTGGACGCCCGTGCCAAGGTGGTCATGGCCGAGGGCGACCAGATCGCCATCACCAAGATCACGGATGCCGTGCGGGACAACGATTTGCCCGTCATGTTCATCCTGGGCGGGCGGTACATAGAGGCGCTCAAGAATTTCTCCTCCTCGGCCAACGCCAAGTTCGTGGTCCTGCCGGCCGACCTTCCCGCAGCGGTCAAGGGGATGCTGGGGGGAGCGGGGAAATAGCGACATTGGCCCGTATTCTACTCTCCATCTCCTGCAGAAACCAACGACAGATGGAACGGAACCATGGCTGATGAATCGTATCACAGGCTGCGTGCCTTCCTCGACCAGTTCCCCCTGGGATACCCGAAGACCGCCTCGGGCGTCGAGATGCGCATCCTGAAGAGGCTCTTCACCGAGGAGGAGGCCGAGACCGTGACCTGCCTCGGCCCCATTGCCGAGGAGGCTTCCCGGATCGCTTCGCGCCTGAACACGGATGAGAAGGCCTTGACCAAGAAACTGGAAGTCCTGGCCGACAAGGGGCTCATCTTCCGCATCAGGCGCGGGGAAACGACGCTCTTCAATGCCGTACCCTTCATGATCGGGCTGTACGAATACTCGGTCCAGGACATGGACGAAGGCCTCGCTGCACTCTACAAGGAGTATTACGAAGAGGCCTACCAGGCCGAGATGGCCGTGAGCAACGTGCCGGGGTTCAAGGTCATACCCATCGGGCATACCGTCGATGAAGAAATGGCCCTCATCCCTTCCTGCATGCTGGAGGAGCAGGTGAGGAAGGCCAGGGTCATCTCCGTAGCCCCGTGCATCTGCAGGAGAGAGGCTCGGCTCGCAGGGAAAGGCTGCGGCAGGCCGGAGGAGACCTGCCTCCACTTCGGGGCGGCGGCGGAATTCTACATCGAGAACGGCATCGGCAGGCAGGTCGACGCCGAAGAGGCCCTGGCGATCATTCAACGCTCCGACAGAGCGGGGCTCGTCCATGCGGGCGTGAACACGCAGCACCTCTCGAACATCTGCAACTGCTGCCCGTGCTGCTGCGCCTCCATGAAGGGGATAACGCTCAAGGGCATGGACAGGCACGGTTTCCTCAACGCGCTGTTCCTGGCCGTGGTGGACGAAGGGTCGTGCACCGGATGCGGCGCGTGCGTTAAGCGCTGCCCGGTGCAGGCCGTATCCGTGGATGACCGTGCGACAGCCGATCCGCTCAAGTGCCTGGGCTGCGGCCTGTGCTCCACTGCCTGCCCGGCGGAGGCCATCACCATGCACCTGAGGAAAGACCGGGAAGAGCCCTTTGCCACGGTCATCGACATGGGTTTTGCGATCCTCGAGGGAAAGGAGCAGGCAAGGAAAGCATGACAGGGAAAAGGCAGGCTCCCGAAACCCAGGGGACTATGAAGAAACCATCCCTTGCATGGGAAGATATCATGAAGGCGCTCGAAGCGCTCTATCTGGAGGTGGACGAGGCAGCGCTCAGGCTGCAGGCTGTCCATGCCGGGAGGCTGCACTGCACCCAGGGCTGCTCCACATGCTGCGTGGACGGCATCACTGTCTTCGAGGTGGAGGCCGGATACATCGAGCATCATGCCGGGGGTCTCATAGAAACGGCTGAGCCGTACCCGGAAGGGGCGTGTGCATTCCTCGACGGACAAGGGTCGTGCAGGATCTATCAATACCGGCCCTATGTCTGCCGGACCCAGGGACTGCCGCTCAGGTGGATGGAGGAGACCGGAGACGGTGTCGTCGTGGAGATGCGGGACATCTGCCCGGTCAACGACGCAGGCCCCCCCGTCGAGACGCTGCCCGAAGGGCACTGCTGGACTGTGGGCCCCTTCGAGACGAGGCTGGCCGCCCTGCAGGCGCTTGCATCGGGTGATGCGATGGTACGGATTCCCCTCAGGTCCCTCCTCGAAGGGTATGAGGAGATCACCATCGAGGCGCTCTCCGGCGGCGATGAACATGCCGTGCTGGAGCTTCTGGCCGATGCGGGCCTGCCCACCCGGGACCTGAGCGCGGAGAAGATCGGCGCCTTCCTGGTGGCCCGCACCGGTGACGGGCGCATCATCGCTGCGGTGGGCTGCGAGGCCTTCGGGGCCGACGGCCTCCTGAGATCGCTCGTCGTCCACCCGGACTTCAGGGGGCTGGGCCTGGGGAAGGCGCTCGCCGGGGCGATGGAGGAGCTGGCCGCCTCACGGGGAGTCCGCGCCCTCTTTCTCCTGACCACCACGGCACCCGGCTTCTTCCCGAGGCTCGGGTATGTATCCGCCGACCGTGCCGCGGTCCCGGAGTGCATCGGCGCCACCGGGGAGTTCCGGGACGTCTGCCCGGTTTCCGCCGTGTGCATGAGAAAGGACCTCGAGCCGAGGTGACCCTGCCTCGAACCCTTGAAAAGGGTGTGGGTGATGCCTAAACATAAGTGCAGGAGGTGAAATACAATGGCAGAGAAGAAAACGGCAATTACCCCGTCAAATCTGGCACGGGAATGGGGCGTTGGACTCAAGGCGGTGAAGGACGCCATCGTCAAGGCAGGCATCGAACCGGCATCGACCCGCGGTGCATGCAGGTACTACACGGAGCAGGACGCAAAGAAGATCAAGTCCTTCGTGAACAAGAAGTAAGCACGAGCCAGACCGGGACACAGGCCCCGGCCGCCGACAATCCGATCCTCGCCATGGTCCGGGCCTGTTCCCTTCCATTGTGCATATCCGCTTGCATTCAGTCCTCCCAGCCTGTACGGCTGTACTATCCACGACCCCTTAAAGGAGATCATCGTGTATTACGCCGCCATCATGCTGACCGTCGCATCCAATGTCCTGTACCACATATTCCAGAAGGTCACCCCGGCTGCGGCAAACCCCCTGCTGGCCCTCGCCGTTACCTATGCCACGTCCACCGTCTTCTGCCTCGGCCTGTTTTTTGTCCTGCCCGAGAACAGGTCACTGACCGATTCGCTGAAGGTCATCACCTGGTCGAGCGCGGCCCTGGGCCTGGCCATCGTGGGTCTCGAGCTCGGCTTCCTGCTGGCCTACCGCAGCGGGTGGAACATCAGTCTGGCCGCACTTGCCTCCACGGTGGCCGTGGCACTGGTGCTCCTGCCCATCGGACTCATGTTCTTCAGGGAGCGGCTCTCCCTGGCGAACTCCGCAGGATTCTTCCTCTGCATCCTGGGCCTTGTCCTCATGAACTGGAGGTGACGCAGGGCGGGACATCCGCCTGTCCCTCAACACGGTCATTCGCACCCGTGCGGGATATCGTTTACATGACCATGGTGATGGCATACCATGGACATATGTATTTACTGTGAACGGAGGTGGGCTCATGCTCAGGAAATCGCTGCCCGGATTCATGATCGTCTGTGCCGTGCTGACGGCTTCCATGCTCTCGGCTGCCGACGATATGGAAAAGAAGGCCGTGGATGCCGCCCTGCAGTGGCTCGCCATGGTCGATGAAGGTGATTATGCCGGAAGCCTTCGGGAATCGGCCGCCTACTTCAGGGGAGCGGTCGGGGAGGACCAGTGGGAACAGGCCATGACGGGCATACGGACCCCCCTGGGAAAGGCACTCTCCAGGACCCTGAAAAACGCCGAACACAGGACCTCGCTGCCGGGGGCCCCTGACGGTGACTATGTGGTAATCCAGTTCGAGACCACCTTTGAGAACAGGAATACCGCCGTAGAGACAGTGACGCCCATGCTCGAGAAGGACGGGATATGGAGGGTGGCGGGGTACTACATCAACTGAACCGCAGGACCTCGATCCCGGGACGATTCCATGACGAACAGGACGCTCTTCCCCTTCCTCGTGATCACCGGGCTGACCGCGATCCTCCTGCAGGGATGCGGGACCATGGAGAACGGCAGGCGCTGGGGAGAGGACGTCACCTTGAGGCCCGGCTGGGGGAAGGTCGGGGAGTCGGCCCTCGATGCCGTTTCGTCGCCCATGGTACTGCTGCCCGCGGCAACCGCCCTGGCCCTCCGGATCGATGATATGGACGGGAGGCTCTCCCGGTGGGCCGTCAACCATACCCCCACCACCGGATCCACCGACCGGGCGGAGCGGCTGAGCAGCACCCTGAGGGGTGTATCGCTCGGGTCGTTCTACCTCAGCATCCTGGCGACCCCGAGCGGTGATGATGCCGCTTCCTGGTGCATCTCCAAGGCGAAGGGCATGGCGGTGCAGGGCGGTGCGGCGGCAGTGAGCAACGAGATCACCTTCCTCCTCAAGGATGCGGCGGACCGCCGGCGGCCCAACGGACACGACACGGAAAGCTTCCCCTCGGGGCACGCCTCCAATGCCGCCGTATTCACTGCCCTGGCCTCGCGGAACGTCCATGTCTTGGATGTCCCTTCCCCGGGAAAGACCGGTCTGGACATCGCCCTCCACACGGTGATGCTCGGAGTCGCCTGGGAACGGGTCGAGGCGGGAGTCCACTACCCGTCGGACGTGCTCGCCGGGATCGCCATGGCGTACTTCATCGGGACGTTCGTCAATGACTCGTTCATGGGGCTCGATACGGGAACGATGCCTGTCGCGGGGATCACGCCTGAAGGATACTTCATCGGGGTCTCCCGGAGGTTCTGAGGAAAGCCCGTGGAGGTCTTAGAACCGGAGAGAAGGGAGCGTCCGTCGAAAAATTGTTGCACCCCCCGGAGCTGGGCGCTATGTTCCTGACACTACACGGGAGAAGGAGGAAGCCGATGAAGACAGTGACCCCCACCCGGAAAGGCCTCTCGCTGCTGAATATGCTGCCCAAGGACATCCCCGTCGTCATGGTCAATCTCCTGAGATTCAGGGATACGGCCCTCTATCCGCAGGGATCGAGCTTCGAGAGCTGCTCGGGCAGGCAGGCATACAAGCGATACATGGATGCCGCCGTGGAGAAGCTCAATCAGGTCGGCGCGAAGCCCATATGGATGTCCAAGGTCCTGGCGGGCGTGATTGCCCCCGCCGACGAGCAGTGGGACCAGGTCCTCCTGGTAAGGTACCCCTCGGTGGAGTCCTTCATGACCATGATCAGCATGCCCGACTACCTGGCGGCCACCGTCCACCGCGAGGCGGCCCTGGAAGACTCGAGGCTCATAGCCACCATCGAGATCCTCTCGGAGCTCGGCGGATCAGATCCTGCCGGATGAAGAAGGTGGCGGCAGCCGTCATCGTGCACAACGGCCGGGTGCTCATCGCGCGCAGGAAGGCGGGGGAGACGCATGCCGGCCTGTGGGAATTCCCGGGCGGCAAGATCGAAGGGCATGAGACCCCCCAGGAGTGCCTGGAGCGGGAGATCCTCGAAGAGCTCGGCCTTTCCGTCCGTGCCGGGCATATCCTGGCCGAGGCCGAAGACCGTGCAGGCCACGGCCGCTTCACCATAATCGCAGTCGAGGCCGGCCTCATCGGCGGCAGCATGATCCTTACCGTCCATGACGATGTGCAGTGGGTCGGCTGGGACGAGCTTCGCACCTTCAGCCTTGCCCCTGCAGACCGTGTTCTGGCTGAAAAGATCGGGGTTGTTGGCTGCATGAACGGGCCTTGACCATACCTCACACGCATACAATGTCTTGAACTTGCTATCTGCCCAAGACTTTCCGCCCTCAACGTCCCACATTTATTATGTTTTAAAATGGCCAATGATTGGCAGAGATAATATATCTTGATATTTTATTTCCCAATGGTATACATAAATATCAGTACCGATCCGTTACATGCCCCACGATAGAACAGCGATCGATCACCTCAACCGGATCATTGCCGGGAAGAGTGGCGGAATCGGTCAGTATGGCAGCTCATCAAAGGAGCCCTGATGGCGACCATCATATATGACGAGTACTCTTCCTTCGCGGGGCCTGGAATACTCGCCTTTCATGCCTTCATGCACGGGATCGAGCAGACATGCCTCAGCCCTTTCCGGAAGATACGTGCGACAGGTTCGGCGATGAAGGGGCGCTACTCTGAACTCATCCGGGAAATCCAATACCATTACATCATGATGAGCATATACGGTCCCGAGTATCAGGATGAAAGAGACATCGGGGAGGATTCTGAGGCCGGCCTGTCCAACACCTGACACCCCCTGCGGGAACGGACAGGGGATTCCCTCCGGTAATGTCACGGTCCATCCACTTTGCACTGGCATACCATCGATATTCTGCTACCATGGGCATCGGGAGGGACGGGCAATGCATAGTCATGGTACGGCACACCTGGATCTCGTGCTGGGCAGGGACCTGATCCGCCATCTTCTTCTCCTCCTCCAGAACGGCTTTTCCCTGAAGATACCTGCCATGTGTTCCCTGAAGGCCTTCCTGACCGAGCACATGGGATTGAGCCCGGACTATGTCGAAGAAAAGATACAGACCATCTTCCTCGACGGCAGGCCCGTGGACGACCTCGATGCGGCGATCGTCGGAGACGGATCCTCCCTGGCGCTGTCCGGCGCCATGCCGGGGCTTGTCGGGGCCGCGATGAGACGGGGTGGGTTTTACGGACAGCTGAGATCCGCCATAACGTATCGGCCCTCCGCGGCGTCCGATACGGTCGGGACCGGGACCGTCCAGGTGAAGATCTTCAATGTCCTCATGCACGACCTCGGTCCCGACCTGCTCAGAAAAGGAATTTATGTACCGTCGAAGGACCTGGCCGTATTCCTCTCGCGCCAACCGGAGGAATTCTGGGCGGGCTGCACGGTCATGACCCTCGACGGGGAGGCGGTGTCCCGCGATCTCCTGTTCAAGGAGCCAGCCCTGTCACGGCATGAGCTGACTCACCTCACCGTCCAGACCCGACCTTGAGATAGCGCGCATACCATATCAGGTGCGCGATGGCACGTAAGCCATCCTCGACATGCTCCACGTAATACAATCCATGCTCGCGGTAGTAGCGGCGTGCATAGTCGCTCACCTCCCGGAAGGTGATGGGTATGACGGGCTTGGTCGTCTCCCGGAGCACGCCCATGTACGACTCGTTGAACCCGAGCGCCCATGCATCGGCCTCTGCAGCAGGCGGGAACGACAGGGTGAGGACGATGTCGGTGTTCTCGTCATCCGCCAGGATCTTCACGATGCGGTCCATGCCGCTTGAAAATCCCGATCCGGTCACGTCCAGGGGGTTGGCCGGCTGGGCAAAATCGGGCAGTGCCTCCCGCAGGGCGGCGGCCGTTGGGGCTGAGAAGTCCGGGAGATCGATGGACAGGCGGTGGCACAGGTCTGCATACAGGCCGGCCAGACCGCCCGAGAGGGTGCAGACCGCCAGGCGGCCTCCCCGTGGGAGGGGACACCGGGAAAAGATGCCTGCCGTCTCCACGAGCTCCTCGACGGTCTCCACACGGATGATGCCGTATTGCTTCAAAAAGGCATCCATGACCTGATCGTTTCCCGCCAGGGCCCCGGTGTGGGAGGCCGCAGCCTGCACCCCCTTTGCAGATCGCCCCACCTTGATGAGGATGATGGGGATGCCCTTGTATGCCGCCGATACGGCGAGGCGCTTCAGACGGGGTACGTCCCTGAATCCTTCCATGAACCCGGCGATCACCCGGGTCGTGCCTTCGTCGATCAGGTACTCCAGACAGTCTTCCGAGGTGAGAACGGCCTCGTTTCCGGTGGTGACATACATGGAGACGCCCAGGCCCTTCTTCAGGATCTTGGTGGCTATCAGCTCACTGGTCGCCCCGCTCTGCCCGATGACGCCGATGGTGCCCGGGACAAGCTCCCCTTCCACCGAGCCCCCGGCGAAGACGCTCGCCCCGCCAGCAATGTTCATGAACCCGAGGCAGTTGGGCCCCATGAGCACGATATCCTTCTCCCGGCAGAACGCACAGAGGTCTTCCTGGAGCCTCCTGCCCTCGGCCCCGGTCTCCGAAAAACCCGAGGATATGAGCAGGACATTCCTGATGCCCTTTCCGGCCAGGTCTTCAAGCGTCGGGAGAACCCGCGAACTCTTGACGATGACGGCGGCGAAGTCGATGATCCCTTCGGGAAGATCCGCTATGGAAGGAACCGCCGGGATGCCGCACACCTCCGCGGCCCCGGGGTTCACCGGATGGAAACGCCCGGTGAATCCTATCTTCCCGGCATAGCCTGCCATGTTGAAGAACCAATGGTTTTTCGTGGAGGCCCCCACCACGGCGACGTGTGTGGGAGAGAAGAAGCGCTTCAATCGACTGACGTGGAACTGAGCCATGGGTCTCTTCCTTCGTGTGGATAATGAATTCTACAAAGACCATCCGGCCATGGCCGCTGTCAAGATCAAACACCCGCCGCCGGAGTATTCCCCGAACACGAGCAGAGATGCTTGGCCATTCATACAAAATGGTGTAGGATCATGGCCGAACGGCAGCCGTATTCTCCGGCGGTACCGTTGCAGGAACTCATGGGCCATGGGACACGATCATCACCTCCATCAGCGCAGTGATTCGAAGAGCATCGGTTTCGCATTCTTCCTGAACCTCTCCTTCGCCGTCATCGAGTTCATCGGGGGCATTTTCACCAACAGCCTTGCCATCATGGCCGATGCCATCCACGACTTCGGGGACAGCGTGGCCCTCGGCTCTGCCTGGGTCCTGGAGCAACTTTCACTGAAGCGGGGCGACAGGCAGTTCTCCTACGGCTACCGGAGGTTCTCCCTGCTGGGCGCCCTCATCAGCGCCGGGGTCATTATCATCGGCTCCGCATTCATCCTCACCAGGGCCATACCGAGGGTCCTCCATCCCGAGCATGCCTATGCACCCGGCATGCTGGCCTTCGCCGTGGTGGGCATTGCGGTCAACGGGGCGGCCGTGATCAGGCTCAGGGGCACCAGCGGCATGAATGCACAGATGGTGGCCTGGCACCTCCTGGAGGACGTGCTCGGGTGGGCCGCGGTGCTGGCGGTGAGCATTGTCCTGCTCTTCAAGGATGTGCCCTTCCTCGACCCCCTCCTCTCGATCATCATCACCGTGTACATCCTCTACAATGTGTTGAGAAACCTCGGCAAGACGCTGGGCATCTTCCTCCAGGGCGTTCCCGAGGATGCCGATATCGAGGGGATCGAGAAGGACCTGCGTGCATGCGGGAATGTCCTGGATACCCACCACACCCACGTCTGGTCCATGGACGGCACCCACCACGTGCTCACCACCCACGTGGTGGTGGATGCCTGTGCGACCAGGGATGACATCCTGGCCCTCAAGGGGCGTATCCGTACCATCCTCCACGATCACGGCATGAGCCACTCCACCGTGGAGATCGAGTATGCCGACGAGGAGTGCAGGATCGGCGAACATTCGTGTAACAGCCCGGAGAATACCTGCCCCGACGGACAGGGACACCCACAGGGGGGAAAGCGGTCTCCCTGAGGAAAAGACTTCCTTGCACGCATGCCATCATGATACGTACAGGGTGTCCCATCATCCCGCGTCAAGGAGGAACGATCCATGCAGGACTCCCACATCATCATCGGCATCCATGTCCAGAACCGTGTCCAGAACGCTTCCGACATTCAGAAGATCCTTACGGAACACGGCTGCAGCATCAAGACGCGCCTCGGCCTCCACGAGGTGCAGGGCAACTTCTGCGCAGCCGGCGGCATCATCATCCTGGAGATGGTAGGGGATGTCCCGGAGATGGAGCAGATGGCGAAAAGACTCACTGCCATCGATGGTGTCGACGTGCAGAAGATGGTCTTCGGCCACGATCAATAGGAGAGCGTCCCCCATGGCAGTGGTGGTTCTGAAGCCTGGCAGGGAGGAATCCCTCCGGCGGAGACACCCCTGGGTATTCTCAGGCGCCGTCCAGAACGTCAGGGGCAACCCTGAACCCGGCGGGATCGTGGATGTATGTTCTTCAAGAGGGGAGTGGCTCGCCGCCGGTGCATGGTCTCCCTCTTCCCAGATCAGGGTCCGCATCTGGTCGTTCACCCGGGGGGAGGAGATCGATGAGGTCTTCTTCAGGGACAGGCTCGAGCGGAGCCTCCATGCACGGTCGAAGCTCCTTTCCCGGAGCGATCTCACTGCCTGCCGCCTGGTGAACGCCGAGTCCGACGGCCTGCCCGGCCTCATCGTGGACGGCTACGGCGACATCCTGGTCTGCCAGTTCCTCTCCGCCGGGGCCGAGTCCTGCCGGGATGTCATCGTGAAGTTCCTGGAGGAGCTGGTCGGGCCGTCAGGCATATACGAGCGCTCCGACACGGAAGCCCGCACCAAGGAGGGTCTCCCCGAACGCTGCGGAATGATCTCCGGGAAGGAACCTCCCGACCTCGTGGAGATCTCCGAGCACGGGGCGCGCTTCCTCGTGGATGTGAGGAAAGGGCACAAGACCGGCTTCTACCTGGACCAGAGGGACAACAGGCTGGCGGTGAGGGAGTTCTCCCGCGGGGCCGAGGTGCTCAACTGCTTCTCCTACTCCGGGGCCTTCGGGATCAGCGCATTGCTGGGCGGGGCACGGGAGGTCACGAACGTGGATTCATCGGGCGAGGCGCTGGAACTGGCAAGGAAGAATGCACTCCTCAACGGTCTGGCAGAAGGTGCGTTCAGGTTCAAGGATGCGGATGTTTTCCGCTGCCTGAGGGATCTCAGGGACAAGGGAAGGACCTATGACCTCGTCGTCCTCGACCCGCCGAAGTTCGCCGGGTCCGCCGGACAGGTGCCATCGGCGAGCCGGGGGTACAAGGACATCAACCTGCTCGCCTTCAAGATCCTGAACCCCGGAGGCATACTGTTCACCTTTTCATGCTCCGGCCACATCGTGCCGGCCCTGTTCCAGAAGATCGTAGCCGATGCCGCGCTGGATGCGGGGCGCGAGGCCGTCATCATCAGATACCTGGGCCAGGCGTCCGACCACCCCGTGGCCCTGCCTTTCCCCGAAGGCCAGTACCTGAAAGGGCTCATCTGCACGGTATCGTGACGCCGCGGGTGCTTGCGCATCAGTCCTCCACGGGTACGTGTCCCGTACTCCTGACCAAGGACGCACTATTGTCTCCTGCCCTCCGGTCGTTATAATAGTCAGGTGAATACTTTGTCTTGATGGTATGTCAGAGAGATTGCAAGGGTATCCCTCGATTCATGACAGGATGTCTCTCCTGCATGACGTACTGAGGGGATCCAGCAGGTATCCCTCCGGAGATGGGTTACCTGCTGGTGTGTGAACCGGAATGCGAACGTCATGAAAGAGCCCTCCGGAACAAAGAGCAGGAAACGGTCCCCTTCCATACCGAAGCATGCATGCAACGACATGGTATCGGTGTCCGGGCATTCGGAAGACATCCTTCGGGAAAGAGAGGAGATGTACCGGATCCACTTCTCCCTTGCCAATGACGTGATGTTCTCCTATGACCCGCAGTTCAGGGTGGAGAGCATCTCGCCGAACGTGGAGCGAATCCTCGGATACAAACCCGAGGAGCTTGTCGGCAGGGCCTTTCCCGAGCTCGGCATCCTGGACCCGTCGGACCTGGACGAGGCCATAGGCGATGCCCTGCACGTGCTCGCCGGGGGAGTTATCCATGCCTCCGTATACCGATTCATCACCAGAGACGGGAAGAGACGGATCGGCGAGGTAAGCGGTGTTCCTCATCAAAGGGGTGACCATGTCATCGGCGTCATCTCCGTGGCCAGGGACATCACCGACCGCATGCTGATGGGAGAAAAGATGGAGAGGTACCGGGACCACCTGGAAGATCTCGTCAGGGAACGCACCGCCGAGATCACCATCGCCAACGAGGTCCTGAAGCGGGAGGTGGAAGAACGCAGGCGCGTGGAGAGTCTCCTGAGGAAGAATGAAGAGAGGTACCGGCTCCACTTCTGTCTGTCCGATGACGTGATGTTCTCCTGGGACAACAAGCTCAGGATCACCAGCGTATCCCCGAACGTGGAGAGGATCCTCGGGTACAGGCCGGAAGATCTGGTGGGGAGGCAGATCCACGAGATCAATGTCCTGGATCCGGCGGACATGAGCGAGGCCATGGACAACGCCATTCACCTCCTGTCCGGGAAAAAGGTCTACTCCTCCATCTACCGCTTCATCACCAAAGACGGGAGGGTGAGATTCGGCGAGCTCAGCGAGGTCCCCATCCTGAGGAACGGGAAGGTGGTGGAGGTGGTGTCCGTGGCCAGGGACATTACCGATCGCATCGCCGAGGGGAAGGACGGGAAGGGGGAGACCCGCCGGTGACTCGTGGTGCATCATCGGGCAATTATCCCCTATACAGCCCGGCCGGACTGATGTTAACACCATACATCAGCCATGAAACCGAAGCAGCCCCTTTCCGACGATTATGAACTCATCGACAGCGGCGACGGCAGGAAACTGGAACGATTCGGCCGCTACCGCCTGGTGAGACCGTGCGCCCAGGCCATCTGGCCCCCGCAGGTGGACCGGGCCGTGTGGGAAGACATCGACGCCTCCTTCGAGCGCAGGCCGGGGAAAGGCTGGCAGGTCCACGCGGACATGCCGGATGCGTGGCGCATCATCATCGACGGCCTGCGCTTCAGACTCGCAAGGACAGACTTCGGCCACCTGGGGATCTTCCCCGAACAGAGGGGGCTCTGGCGATGGGTCGGCAGAGAGATCACCCGAGCCAACGAGGCAGGGCTTCCCCAGGTATCCGTGCTCAATCTCTTCGCCTATTCGGGCGGGGCCACCCTTGCCGCGGCACGATGCGGGGCACAGGTCTGCCACCTGGACGCATCCAAGGGCATGGTGAGCTGGGCCAGGCAGAATGCGGAGCTGAACAACCTGACCGATGCCCCGGTCCGCTGGATCGTGGACGACGCGAACAAATTCCTTGACCGGGAAATCCGCAGGAGCAGGCGCTACGAAGCAGTCATACTTGACCCTCCCACCTACGGACACGGAAGGAACGAGGAGGTGTACAAGATCGAGGACGAGCTCGTCGCAACGGTGAGGAAGTGCTGGGCACTGCTTTCGGATAGACCGCTGTTCCTCCTGCTGACCTCCCACACGCCTACCTGCACGCCCACGGCCCTGATGAACATCCTGTCCTCCACCATTCCCTCCCGGCAGGCATCCTGGTATGAGACAGGGGAGATGCTCCTGGAAGGCAGATCCGGCGTCCTGCCCATACCCAGCGGGACGTACTGCAAGTGGGCCCCGGCAGGACACAGTGCCGCCGACACGTGAGGTAACCCCACCATGGCGGATCCCGTGATCCTCTACGAAGACAACCACCTCATCGCGATGAACAAGCCCGCAGGAATGCTCACGCAGCCGTCCGGGCGCACCGAGGACAGCCTCGAGGACAGGGCCAAGGAGTGGATCAGGCTCTCGAAAGGCAAACCCGGAGAGGTATTCCTCCACGCCGTGCACAGGCTCGACAGGCCGGTGAGCGGCATCGTCCTCTTTGCCAGAACGAGCAAGGCCCTGGGCAGGATGAACGAACAGCAGCGCCTCAGGGAGGTCCGCAAGATCTATCACGCCGTCGTCACCACGGACCTCCCCGCCGGGGAGGGGACCCTGAGGCACCTGCTGCGGCACTCCAGGATGAGGTCTCTGGAGGCACAGGGACATGAGGAAGGGGCGCGTGAATGCACCCTGCACTACCGCGTCATCGAAAGGGCTTCCGGGATGACCCTGATTGAGATCACGCTGGAGACGGGACGTTACCACCAGATCCGGGCGCAGCTCGCCGCCAGCGGCTGCCCCGTGCTGGGAGACGACCGGTACGGCGGCAGGCCCATGAAGGGCATCAGGGGCATCGCCCTGCACCATGCCAGGATGGAGTTCACCCACCCCACGGCCAGGACGATGACCACCATCCGTGCGCCGTATCCCGAATCCTGGCCGCTGAAGATCACGGGGCCGGACACGTGAGATACCCATCCGTCTTCCGGAACATCCCCCGGACTGTCTGGGCGCTGGGCTTCGTGAGCCTGTTCATGGACATCTCCTCCGAGATGATCCACAGCCTGCTGCCCGTGTTCCTCGTGGTCGGCCTGAACGCCTCCGCGCTGTCGCTGGGCATCATAGAAGGGGTTGCCGAGGCCACGGCGCTGATCACCAAGGTCTTTTCCGGGATTATCAGTGACTGGATGGGAAGGCGAAAAATCCTGGCAGTGGCGGGTTATGCACTGGGAACGCTCACCAAGCCTCTCTTCGCCATGGCCACCGGCATTCAGACCGTCTTTGCGGCCCGGTTCCTCGACCGCATCGGCAAGGGTATCCGGGGCGCGCCGAGGGACGCGCTGCTGGCCGAGGTGACGGATGAAAGCAACCGCGGGGCGGCCTTCGGGCTGAGGCAGTCGCTGGACACGGCAGGGGCCTTCATCGGCCCGGTCATTGCGAGCCTCATGATGTTCCTCTTCTCCAACGATTTCAGGGCCGTGTTCTGGGTCGCAGTCATCCCGGGCATCTTTGCCGTCCTGCTCCTGGTCCTGGGGGTCAGGGAGCCTGACAGACAACCCGGATCCGTAAAGGCGGCACCCATGAGCATGAAGGACATGGGGCGGCTCGGACGTGCTTTCTGGCTCGTGACCGCATTCGGCGCCGTATTCACCCTGGCACGCTTCAGCGAGGCCTTCCTGCTCCTGAGGGCCCAGAACCTGGGCGTTCCTGCCATGTTCGTCCCCTTTTTCATGGTGATCATGAACGTGATCTATTCGCTCACTGCATACCCGGTCGGCATCATCTCGGACAAACTCGGCAGGCTGGGCATGCTCACCGCAGGCAGCATCGTGCTCGTGGTCTCCGATGTCGTCCTTGCAGCAGCCCAAAGCCCTGCCTTTGTGGTCCTGGGGGTGTCCCTCTGGGGGCTCCACATGGGACTCACCCAGGGTATCTTCTCGGCGCTGGTGGCGGATACCTCCCCCGAGAATCTTCGGGGAAGCGCCTTCGGCATCTTCAGCATGGTCAGCGGCATCGCCATGCTCCTGGCGAGCGGCATTGCCGGATGGCTCTGGGATTCAACAGGGCCATCAGCAACATTCCTTGTAGGAGCCGCCTTTGCCATGGCAGGGCTTACAGGTTTCATTGTGGTCCGTCACAGGATAAGGAGACGTAATGGATAAGGGAAACAGAGAACGCATAAAAGAGACCCTGTTCGATACCGTCCGGAACCAGATAGAAAACGGCAAACCTGCAGAGACCAAGAAGACCTATCACCGATTGATATTGACGGGCCACTCACGGGAAAAGGCCCTGCGGCTGATCGCCTCCGTCCTGCTGGAAGAGATGAATACGGCCATGCAGGCGAAGAGCCCCTTCAACGAAGCCAGGTACGTGAAGGCCCTTCGGTCTCTCCCGAGGAAGGATCTGCCTTTTCACCCAATTTAACGAGCGACCGCTCGTTCTGCTGCTTGCACCCCCTACACCCCCTGGGGTATCCTGCTGGGAGAAAGGAACATGCCATGGTCATCAGGAGCGAGATCATCGAGAAGGCCCTCGAACTCGGGTTCGTCGATATCGGGTTCACCACCGCGGAACCCTTCGATACACAGAAGGAGATCCTCCTCCAGCGGCAGGAGGAATACGGCTGGGTAGGGAAGATGGGGCTCGATCTCCTTGCGGGGACGGACCCGGGAACAATCCTGAGCGGGGCGAAGTCCGTCATCGTGCTCATCGAGGCCTATTTCCGGGAAGCCTTCCCGATCCGGCTCGAACGGCACTTCGGACGCTGCTACCTGGACGACGACCGCGTCACCAAGGACGGCCTCGCCCTGAGGATCAAGGCGTTCCGGTCCTTCCTGCAGGAAAAGGGCATGACCGTCAAGGTGCCCTTCAATCTCCCCCACCGTGTAGCGGCCGCCAGAGCCGGGCTGGGAACCTTCGGCAAGAACACCCTGTTCTATGCGAAGCGGGCGGTCATGCAGAGCTCATGGGTCCTGCCCATCGCCATCGTGGTGGACCGTGCCTTCGAACCCGATGAGCCGGACTACACCGTTGCCTGTCCGGAATGGTGCAGGAACGCCTGCATCGCTTCATGCCCCACCGGGGCCTTGAAGGCCCCCCGGAAGATCGACCCGCGCAGGTGTATCTCGTACCTCACATACTTCGGAGAGGGGCCCACGCCCAGAGACCTGCGGGAGCCCATGGGGATGTGGATCTACGGCTGCGACCGCTGCCAGAACGTCTGCCCCCGCAATGCGCCGTGGCTCGCCAGGGAACGGTCCACGAACGAACGGGCCGCTGCCAAGACGGATGCCTTCGACCTCAGGTGTCTGCTCCACATGGACACGGATCACTATGTATCGAGGGTCTGGCCCCACATGTTCTACATGGGCCCCGATGACCTCTGGCGATGGAAGATGAACACCGCCCGCGCCATGGGCAACAGCCGCGATTCAGGTTATGTACCGGACCTGATCCGTGCCTATGGTGAGAACTCCGACCCCCGGGTCCTGATCATGATCGCCTGGGCGCTGGGCCGCATCGGCGGGACAGCGGCGCGGGACGCACTGAAGGGCTTCCTTGCCGGCAGCGAGGGATGGATCAGGGAAGAGGTCACTCTCGCCCTTGAGGTTGCTTGATTTTCCCGGAAAAGGTATGGTATCCATCATGCTGCATGAAGGTTCCGGGTAGTCCCGGGTTAGAATGCATGAAGATACTTAACCTCATCCGAAGAATCCCCAGATCGGGCTTTTCGCTGACACCGCCGACCCTCTTCATCCTGAGCTATGTGCTCGCCATCCTCGTCGGCGGGACCATGCTGAAGATGCCCTTCTCCCTGGAGACGGGCCGTATTATATCCTGGATAGACGCATACTACACTGCCACCTCCGCCCTGTGCGTCACGGGCCTCACGGTGGTGGACACCGGCAGCACGTTCTCCCTTGCCGGAGAGCTCATCATCCTGGGTCTCATACAGCTCGGCGGGTTCGGTCTCATGGCCTTTTTCGCCCTGGTCTTCCTCTGGAGCGGGTCACGGGTAAGCATGCAGCAGGTGTCGTTCATCAGGGAATCCTATTCCCAGAACCTTCTTCAGAATGCGAGACGCATCCTGTACGTCATCCTGGCCTTTACCCTCGCCCTGGAACTCCTCGGGACCCTGCTGCTCACCTTTACCTGGGATCACCCCCTGACGCTTGTCCAGAAGATCTACTACGGCCTCTTCCATTCCATCTCCGCCTTCAACAATGCAGGCTTTTCACTGTTCCCTGACAACTTCATACATTACCGGCACGACATCCTGCTCAACCTCACCATCACGAGCCTCATCATCCTGGGCGGCATCGGCGCTCCGGTCATCATGGACTGCTGGTCGTACATCCATTCACCCACCAGGTTCCGATTCTCCCTGCACACCAAGCTCGCCGTCACCACCACCCTGGTCCTCATCGTCGGAGGGACTTTCTCGATCTGGCTCATCGAGAAGCCGGGTGAACTCTACCGGATACCGCTTTACGAACAGCTCATGACCTCCTACTTCCACGCCGTCTCCGCCCGAACGGCCGGGTTCAACACCGTGGACCTGAGCCAGTTCGGTACCGCCCCCCTCATGATCATCATGCTGCTCATGTTCATCGGCGCCTCACCCGGTTCCTGCGGCGGAGGCATCAAGACCACGAGCATCGCCAGCCTGTTCGTGGTCCTGTGGAACAGACTCAAGGGCCGCGACGTCAACAACGTCTTCAAGGCAACCCTTCCCAACGACACGGTGAACAGGACCGTCTCCATCTTCATCCTGGCTTCGATCTTCATCATCACCATCCTGACGGGCCTGCTCATCTCGCAGGTGGGTGAGCTCTCTCACGAACAGAGCGGGGGGCTCTTCATCGAGTACCTCTTTGAGGCCATCTCCGCCTTCGGGACCGTTGGGCTCTCCCTGGGGGCCACGATGAAGATGAATGGCATAGGCAAGGCCCTCATCATGCTCACCATGCTCGTGGGGAGGGTTGGCCTCATGACCGTGGTCTACCTGTTCATCAGCAAGGAATCCCCTGCACGATACCAGTTCGTCGAAGAGAACGTCATGATCGGCTGAGACGCGAAAGGATAGGGACTATGAAAAAGAAATACGTCGTCATCGGACTCGGGAACTTCGGATACTGGGTGGCACGGACCCTGTTCGAAGCCCACCAGGAGACCATCGTCATCGACATGAACAAGGAAATCGTCCAGAGAGTCAACAAATTCACCAGCATGGCCGTGATCGCCGACGTAACGAACAAGGAAACCCTCACGGGGCTCGGCCTGTCCGACTGCGATGCAGCCATCATCAGCCTCGGGGATCACCCCGCCGCATCCACCCTCGCCACACTCTACCTCCACGAGATGGGGGTCAAACAGATCCTCGTGAAGGCTATCGACGAGAACCATGCCAAGATCCTGAGAAAGGTCGGCGCCACGGATATCATCTTCCCGGAAAAAGACATGGGGGTGAAGGTGGCGAAGACACTGGTGAGCCCGAACATCCTCGATTACCTGGAAATGACCGAGGACTACGAGATCTCCCAGATCGGTCCGCCGGCGGGTTTCATCGGCAAGACACTCATGGAGCTCGAACTCCCTTCCCGCTACGGGCTCCAGATCATCGCCGTCCGCGAGCTCATCCCCGAGAACTTCATCCCGGCCCCCAGGGCGGACTTCGTGATCAAGGACAGCGACATCCTCTATATCCTGGGCAGAAAGAAGGACATCGACAAGATCAGGGCCATGTAAAACATCGTAGCCTTACCGGGTAAACACCCAAACTTCACGACCCGTACCGTGGTTTCACGGACCCCCTTGCATTCCTTTGCAGCGGTGCTATCATTGCCCCGAACACTCTGAGGAGGTGATGACACAGTCCATGGGAAAAGACAGCATCTTACGGATCGGCACCATCTGCACTGTCATTCTGGCCGTATTCATGATGTCGGGAACCGCACACGGCGACAGCCCCGCACCGCAGAATGAGCAGAAGACCACATACAGCGACGACCTGAAGGTCATCATCACCCAGGTGGCCAGATCGCTCATCCCTGCGGTTGTGCACATCGAGGTTACCCAGCAGCAGGTTGTACCGTCGTCAGGCTTTTCCGATCTCCCTCAGACGCCGTTCTTTTTCAATCAGCCCGAGGCGACGAAGAAGTTCAAGCGTGAGATCAAAGGGCTGGGAACCGGTGTCCTCATCGATGACAAGGGTTATATCCTCACCAACAATCACGTGATAGAGGAGGCCTCCGACATCAAGGTCATCCTCTCGAACGGAAGACACTATACCGCCAGCATCATCGGGAAAGACCCCAAGACCGACCTTGCGGTGATCAGGGTCAAAACCGAAGCAAGGCTTCCCTTTGCACCTTTCGGTGACTCCGACAAGGTGGAGGTCGGTGAGTGGGTGGTGGCCATCGGCCACCCCAGGGGCCTCGATCAGACCGTCACCCAGGGCATTATCAGCGCCAAGAACCGCCAGGGCATCACCGATCCCGGGTCGTATCAGGACTTTCTCCAGACCGACGCGGCCATCAACCCGGGAAACAGCGGCGGGCCGCTGATCAACCTCAGGGGGGAGGTCATCGGCATCAACTCGGTCATCGCCTCGGAGTCAGGAGGGTTCGAGGGCATCGGATTCGCCATCCCCAGCAACCTCGCCCTGTCAACCGCACATGCGCTCATCACGTACGGGAAGGTCAAACGAGGCTGGATCGGGGTCGGCATCGTCGATCCGGATATGGAAAAGGCATCATCCCTGAACATGGAGGTCCCCAAAGGGGCCATGGTGGTGGATGTGGTGAAGGGCGGCCCGGCGGACAGGGCAGGTATGAAAAAGGGCGATGTCATCGTCGAGGTCAACGGCAGCGAGATCATGAATTCGGGAAGGTTCAGAAACCAGGTGGCCGAAACCATCATCGGTAAGAACCTGTCGGTGAAGATTCTCCGGGGCGGCAAGGAGATGGACCTGAATGTCACGGTGGGCGATCTCGATGAATCCCTGAAATTCCTCATTGCAGTGATCAAAGACCGTCTCGGCGTGGAGGTGAGGCAGGTCAAGCCGCAGGAAACGGACACCTATGGCATCGATTCCGGTGTGGCCGTGAAATGGCTCGACCCCAAGGGTCCCATGACCCAGGCCGGATTCGAGGTGGGGGACATCATCCTGGAGGTCGACGGCCAGATGATCCGCGGCATGGATGACTTTGCCGGCATCGTCGCCATGCTCCAGCCTCGACAGGAGACCATCCTGCTGGCCCTGGACCACAGGAGCGGCCAGAGCACGTACGTCCAGGTGTCCGCACGCTAAGCATGCCGAAGGGAAGGCTTGAACCCTGAGAAAATGAGGAGGATGTCCAGGCACCATGCCCAGGCCTGAATACCCTGTCACCCAGGCCGTCCGCACGCTGCGGGAGAAGAAGATCGCCTTCACCCCTCACCTCTATCCCTTTGTGGAACACGGCGGCACGAACCACGTGGCCGAGCATTTCCATGTCCCCGAGCACCGGGTCATCAAGACCCTGATCATGGAAGACGAGAACAGGAAGGCCTTCATCGTCCTCATGCACGGCGACTGCGAGGTATCCACCAAGCAGCTCGCCCGGGAGCTCGGCATGAAAAGGGTCGACCCCTGCGACGAACGGGACGCCCAGCGCTACACCGGTTACATGGTGGGCGGCATCAGTCCGTTCGGCACCAGGGTGAAGCTGCCGGTCCATGCGGAAGCCACCATCTTCGAACTGGAACGCATCTTCATCAACGGAGGTAAGCGGGGCTTCATGGTGGAGATCGTCCCTGTCGACCTCGAAAAGGCATTTCCCGTGACCAGGGTGCATGTCGCCATCAGGGAATGATCTGCCCCCATTGAACTGATTCATATTTTCCTTATTAAAAACATATGATCTGATCATGTCGGGAGGAAGCCATGTCCGAGCTCATCGACGCGAAGACGAGAAAGGAACTCAAGGAAGTCCTGAAGCACCTGAAGAACCCGGTACGGATCGTATTCTTCACCCAGGAGCATGCCTGCACGGCGTGCCGGGAGCAGGAGAACCTGCTGAAGGAGCTGGCAGCCCTCTCCGGCAGGATCACCCTGGAGCGCAGGGACCTCCTGGCCGATGCCGAACTCGCCAGGAGCTACGGGATCGACAAGGTCCCCGGCACTGCGGTGATCGGGGGAAAGGACTACGGCATCCGCTTCTACGGCATGACCATGGGCTATGAGTTCGGTTCCCTCGTCGAGGCCCTCGTCCTCGCTTCCTCAGGGAAGTCGGGGCTGCCTGCCGAGATCGAGCACCTGCTAAGCCTCATCGACGTGCCCGTCCACCTCGAGGTCATGGTGACGCTCACCTGCCCCTACTGCCCGAAGATGGTGCACCTGGCCCACCAGATGGCCGTGTCCAGCGAATACATCAGGGCGGACATGGTGGAATCGTCACAGTTCGCACCGCTCGTACAGCGCTACAGCGTGGGCGGGGTGCCCAAGACGGTAATCAACGAAGGGTCCGCTTCCTTCGAGGGGGCCCTGCCCGCTCCCCAGGCCGTGCTCGAGATCCTCAAGGCCGTCAAGCCCAAGGCGTACGAGGAGATCGACGTCCAGATGCGAGAGGCCGCGGGGGAACGCTTCGCACACCCGGCCTCCGAGGAGACCACCTATGACGTCCTCATCGTAGGGGCAGGCCCTGCCGCTCTTTCCGCCGCCGTCTATGCCTCCCGCAAGAACCTCGATGTTGCCCTCATCGGGGAGTCCTTCGGGGGCCAGATCACCAGCACCGCCGACATCGAGAACTGGCTGGGCATACCCGGCATGAGCGGGGGCGAGCTCACCGCACAGTTCAGGGCCCATGCCGAGCGCTATCCCATCGCCGAGCACCTGGGTGTGAAGGTATCCTCTGTAACCAAAGGAGAGAACCTGTTCACGGTGCGCACGGAATCCGGGCAGGCTTATACCGCCAAGACCGTGATTTTCAGCGCAGGGAAGGAATACCGGACCCTGGGCGTACCGGGCGAGAGCCGCTTTCTCGGCCGCGGCATCGCCTTCTGCGCCACCTGCGACGCCCCCCTGTTCCGGGACAGGAACGTGGCGGTCATAGGCGGCGGCAACTCGGCCTTTACTGCGGCCCGAGACCTGCTGAGCTACGCACGGGAGATCCACATCGTCAACATCCTGAAGGAGTTCCAGGCCGACCCTGCCCTCATGGACGAGGTGACCCGGTCAAAAACCGTCACCCTGCACGGTGGCATGCGTGTGGTGGAGTTCCTTGGCACGGAGAAGCTCGCCGGGGTCCGGCTGGTCGCCGCGGACGAGAGCGACCGCCTCGACCTGAACGTGGACGGCGCGTTCCTGGAGATCGGCCTGGTCCCGAACTCGGCAGCGGTCAGTGAGCTGGTTCGCCTCAACGGTGAGGGCGAGATCGAGGTGGGCAGAGACCAGTCCACCTCGGTGCCAGGCCTCTTCGCCGCCGGCGACGTGACCGACGAACCGGAGAAGCAGATCGTGGTGGCGGCAGGGACCGGCGCCAAGGCGGCACTGGCCGCATACAATTATCTTCTCGACAACAAGCTCATCGTGTTACACTAGTGCCCACGAACAGAATTACACGATATGTCATTTCGAGCGCAGCGAGAAATCTTTATCCTCTCTTTTCAAAGGTTTCTCAGTCATTTCATTCCTTCGAAATGACATGGCTCATAACGCAATCTGGCACGAGCTCCATGAAATCGTACACCTCTTCATGGGAGGATTTGATATGGAGAACCAGTCGACCGGGGCATTGACCAGGGCCCTTGCCTCCGTGTGCACGCACTGCCCCGTGTGCAGGACCGCGCGCAGGAACCAGAAAGGAATACTCTATTCCTTCGTGAAGACCATCGAGGGCAGGTTCTGCCCCTTCTGCATGGCTTACGAAAGGGTATACGGGAAGAAGGCGCACGAACGCCGGGGTATTTGATCCACTTCAGGACGAAAGGAGTATGTGATGTACCTCGACGAACTGCTCCAGGCGGACAACTTCACCCTGGCCACGAGCCGGATCGCCCAAAGCTTCCGGGAACGGCACGGGCTCCCGCTCCTCCATCAGCTCGGCATCGTGATCCCCAACATCGAGGCGGCTGCTGCGGAGCTTGAGGCCAAGGGCATCGGTCCGTTCTTCATCCTCTCCGGAAGCCCGGTGTTCTGGAACGAGCGGAGAATGCTCAGGGACGTGAACGTGAAGCTCGGCATAGCCTATTACAGGGGTGTGGAGATCGAGCTCATCGAGCCCGTGGAAAACGCCGAGTTCTACGGGAACCACCTCGACCCGGGAGGAAGGATGGTGGTGCACCACCTGGGCTTCATCGTGGACGATGTGGACCGGTATGCGGAGATGATCGAGACCGAAGGATCCACCACCTGGGTCAGGGGCACCATCCGGACGTTCCCCACCACGGCCGAGTTCGCCTACATGGACACTGTCGGGAAGGCGGGCATCATCGTCGAGTTCATCACCATGAGGCTCCTCGGCCTCCGGGTGCCCATCCCCCATGCCGTGTTCCATGCCCTGGGCCGCGCGGAGAAGGCCCTGGGCATCAAGTGCATGCCGCTCTAGCCGCTCAGATTCTGTTGAGTCTCCGGTACATGGCCCTGTTGTTCCGGTAGATCCCCACGAACTCCTTGAACAGCCGGTCATAGACCTTCCCGTTGGCCGGGTCCGACTCATAGGTACACTCGTACTCCATCAGGGAAGGGATGTCGTCGAAGGAGATCTCGCCGAGCCCCACGGAGGCTATGAATGCGGCGCCCCGGGCATTGGCCTGCATGGGGTCCTTGGGCTGCAGGATCTTCCGGCCCAGGACATCGGCGAAGATCCGGCACCACAGGGCGGACCTGCCCCCGCCTCCAACGATGGTGATGGGGTCGAGCCTCCTGCCCACGAAGCGTTCCACATACTGCAGGCTCCAGCGCGTGTTCAGGGCCACCCCCTCGAAGAACGCACGCACGATGTGGTCGAAGGTCGTGGTGGTAGAGAGATTGTGGATGCCCCCCCGGACCGTGGTGTCGTCCACCGGGGTGCGCTCGCCGTTGAGCCACGGGGTGACGATGAGGCCATGGCTGCCCGGCGGCACCCGGGAAGCGGCCTCGGTCAATGCCTCGTACGAAACACCGGCAAGGCCTCCTTCCCCTGCGATCCCGCAGCAGCGTCCCATGAGCCCGGCCAGGAAATCGATGGCACCGCCGGCGATGTCCTGCTCGTTCACGCTCTGGTACCTTCCGGGAATAGCGGTGGGGAACGAGGCGATGGAGTGGATGACGTCGGTCTTCTTGAATGGGACGATGCACTGGACCCACGAGGAGGTCCCGATGTACAGGTGGCCCTCGTAGTCCCGGACCGCGCCCGACCCGATGCAGGCACACTGGTGGTCCGGGGAGCCGGCCACCACCTTCACCCCGTCCGGCAGCCCGATCCGCCTCGCCACATCGGACCTAAGGGTGCCGACGACATCGGTGGATCCCCTGAGTGGGGGCAGCTTGGACCTGTCCAGACCGCTCATCCGCACGAGTTCCTCATCGTAGTGGATGTTCCGGGTGTCCCGGATATCCGTGAGCCAGAAGAGGTGCACGGAGTCGTACGTGGCGGCGAACTCTCCCGTCAGCCTCAGGTTGATGTAGTCCTTACTGGGCAGGAACAGGAAGGTCTTCTCATAGACATCCGGGTATTCGTGCTTGATGAGCAGCGCGTGGGCGATGTCGTCCTTGCCGGAGATGGTCGGTGCGCCGGCCGTCTTCGGAAGCCACCTGAAGACCTGGGGCAGGCCGTAGCCCATGAAGCTGGGGAAGCCCTTCATGAGCCGCTTCACGTACGGAGCGCCCCGCGAGTCCATCCAGGTGATGGCGTTCATGAGGTGGCAACCTTCCCTGTCCACGGCCACGGTGGAGGAAAAGGTGCTGGACACGCAGAGGGCCGCTATGTCCGCGGGCCTCACCACCCCTGAGCCCACCAGGCGCGAGGCAACGGCCAGCAGGGCATCCCACCACAGGCCGGGATCCTGTTCGGCGCCGCCCCCCGGTAGGAACCGGATGGGTGTCTTCTCGGAATCAGAGGCGAGGACCCTCCCGTGGACGGTCACCAGGGAGGCCTTCACCCCGGAGGTACCGTGGTCGATGGCCAGGATGATCCGTTGCGTACTCATGGCAGCCCTCCCCTCAGTGGTCTCCGCATGGATTGTTCAGATGTCGAGTTTGGTCACCACGCCCTTTTCATCCACCATTTCCACGATAACCCCCCCGAAGGCGTCACCGTCCTCTTTCCTGGCATCGAGCTTCATGACCTTGGAGATGAGGCTCACGAAGTCCATGGGGTCGATGCATGCCTCGGGCGGCAGCACGCCGGTACCGCTGACCTTGCCCATGGCCATGAGCATGACGCCCATGGCTGCCGGGATACCCGTGCCCTCGCCCAGGGCCTGGGACCTCGATGCCATGTGGAAGCGGTATTCACGGGGCGCTCCGTCCTTCCTCCCCCTGGCGATGACCGAGCAGCAGCCGCAGGGCCGGGTGAATCCCGTTTCCTTCAGAATGCGTTCCCGCTCCCTGAGGATGTAGGCCACGGCGAAGTCGTACGGCACCACGGGAAGCCCCTTCACCTCGACCGGATCGGTGCCGGCCAGCCCCAGGCCGCACAGGTCCCTGATGAGGTTGTAGTACTCGTTGGGCAGCACCGAGCCCTTGTTGGTGACCTGCCGGAGCTTGAGGTAGCGGGGCAGCGTCACCTGCTCTGGGTGCGGGTAGGGATAGATGGGGATGTCCTTGCCCACCACGGGGAAGTCGAAGGTCTGCCGCAGCGCCATGCCGTCGGGCTCGAAATACCTCACACGGGCGAGCCTGCCGTCCAGGTACATGGGGATGTCGATGCTCATGCAGTGGAATCGGTGGCCTATGACGCCTTCCCCCTCCACGGCCTCGCCGCCATGGGTATGGAAGATGTCGATGGCATCGGTCTCGTCGAGGAGCGTTTCGTATGCCAGCCTGGCCAGCAGGTTCGTCGCCCCGGGCGAGCTGCCCATGCCGATCAGTGCGGTGACCCCCTTCGCCCTCGCCTCGGCGTCCATGTCCAGGATCTCCAGGGTCACATCCACGTCGTCGCAGATGTCCACATAGTTGATCCCGGCCCCGATCACGACCGAGAGAACGGGCTTGACCGTGGAGTAGAAGGGCCCGATGCAGTTGAGCACCACATCGGCTCCTGCGATCGCCTTCCGAACGGTCTCCGGCTCGAGGGCGTCCACAAAGACCGCTGAGATCTTCGGCGAGCCGATTCTTTTGGCAAGCTGCTGCGCCTTCTCCACGGCATGGTCGCCGATGACGACCTCGGTGAACAAGTCCTGCCCGGCCAGCGTCTCCACTGCAACACTGCCCACTGCACCACAACCTCCAAGGACAACGACCCTGGGCATGCCGTACCCCCTCTAATGAACTATGTTAATTTTAACAATGTTCAAATTAATACCCCTTGTCAAGGACCGATCGACTGGCGCCCGCCTTGCTCCATCAGTTCCAGTACTGGCCGACGATCTCGTCGAGGATGCGGCTGTGGGTCTTCTCTATGTCCGACGCCACATAGCCGATGATGTTGCTGTTTGCCAGGGAGACCATGCCGTGCAGCATGCTCCATATCTTGATGATGTCATGGATGACATCCTCGGCGGACAGGGACGCATCGCCTTTTCTGAGGTCCCTCAGGGCATCCATGGCCAACCGGGCGATGTCCATGGAGATCTTGTACTCAACGGCGGAGAGCCGCTCATAGGGCGTGTTCACGTAGTCGTTGTACTTGGGCGTGGGCATGGTGAACATGATGTCGTAGTAGGATTTGTTGGTCATGCCGAACCGCACGTAGGTCTCCAGCATGGCATGGGCCCTCTTCGCAGGGTCGGAAGAGGAGTCGACGGCCTTCTCCAGTTCGTCATGGAGCATCTGGAACCCCTTGATGACGATGGAGATGTAGATCTCCTCCTTGCTCTTGAAGAAATTATAGAGGTTCGGGGCGCTCATGTGGAGCCTCGACCCGAGCCTGCGCATGGTGAGGCAGGAGAAACCCTCCTCGATGATAATGGACAGGGCCGCTTCGATGATGCGCTCACGGATGCGTTCGATATCTTCACTGGTACGGGGTTGTTTCATAACCATCACGCCTTAGCGGTCTCATGGTGATACGTCAAGAAGACAGAGGTGACCGGGCAGTTCATTTTTTATGGTATTCCAGCCATCATTCTTTTACCGTTATTATACATTTCAGGTGATGATCAAGACAAATATCAAGCTGAGATCATCCCGGCTTCACCGAACATCCTACCCTTCGCCTGCGGAGACAATCCCCGCCCCGACCTTGATCTGCCGGACCCTGCTGACGCGTCCGGCAAACCTCACTATATGGTCCAGGTCGTGGCTGATGGCCTGATAGATCCCCGATGCCTGTGCCCCTTCCCGCACCCGGATCGCCTCAACCTCGGCGTGCACCTGACCGTACAGGTTACGGAAGGATAGAACAAGGTCCTGAAGGGCTCCCCCCGGGCCGTCGGATTCCAGTAGGCAGGCTGCCTCCCGGGCCAGGACGTCCAGGGCGACCAGGCTGCAGCCGACCCCGCCGAGCCGGAACGCAGTCTCCTCGGACACCGGCCCGCCCCTCTCCCTCAGGGCGGCAGCGATTTCCGAGAACCTCGCCTCCTGGGCACCGAGAATCGGCCCCATCATGGCCGTGTCCTCCACATCCCGAAACGGCAGCGCCATGTCTTCATAGGCCGTCCCGGAGTTGCCCATCAGATTTTCCCCAGGCACCCGGCACCCGTTCAGGATGATGCCTCCGTGCATGCACGGCCTCAGAAAACCCACATCCATGGGGCCGGTTACGGCAAGGCCTGCACAGCCTCTCGGGACCCAAAACGCGCCGTAGCGCTTTCTTTCGCCGTCCTGGCCGCTCACTGCCAGGACGATGAAGAAATCCGCCATGGGACCGTTGGTCAAATAGGTCTTCTCCCCATGCAGGACATACCCGTTACCATCCCTTTCCGCGCTCGTCTTCAGATACTTGGGATGGCCCCCGACACCGGGTTCGGAGATGGCGATACTGAAGGTGACGGTCCCTTGCGCAGCGGCGGGCAGACAGGCCCGTTTCAGGTCGTCTGGCACAAAGGAGCACAGGAAGAACCGTGAGGTGATCTGGTGCATGAGCCAGGACAGGGTTATGCCCAGGCAGAGGCCATGCCTCGTCAGGGCCTTTCCAGCCCCGGATATGCCTGGGTAGCCGAGCCCGCTTCCCCCGTATTCACCCGGGATGCCTATGCCGAGGAGCCCGGCGCCGCCCATGCCCTTCCAGAGATCCCATGGGAAATCCCTGTCCCCGGACAGCCCCGGCCGCGTGGCGATATGGGTAGCGGCAAAGTCGGCCGATCTCATGATGGCCGCAGTCAGGGGATCTCCCTTGGCGTGTCCCGAGATCATCAGAGCATGAGCTCCTCTATGAACTCGATGAGCTGGTTGAGGTTCCTGCACTGCCTGAGTTCGTTCACGTACTGGCGGTAGGCGTACATCTCGCTGTCCCCCGTATTCCAGCTGTTCTCGGGCTCGGGATTGAGCCAGATGACCCTCCGGCACCGCTCCCGCATCTCCCCGAGGATCCTGTCCTCCGGGTGGAGGTAGTTGGTCCGCGCATCCCCCATGATGATGAGCGTCGTACGCTTGGTGAGGATGTCCATGTGGTTCTGCCTGAACTGACGGAACGTCTCGCCGTAGTCCGTGGGCACCAGGTAGTTGAATTCGGGGTCCTTGAGGATCCTGTCGATGGCCACATTGGGCTCGTTGTTGTCGAACACCTCGGTGACCTCCTTCACCCCGGAGACAAAGACGAAGCTGTTCACCTTCTCGAAGCACTCGTGCAGGGAGTACAGGACGTTGAGCATGAAGCGGGCGGCCGACCAGACCGAAGAGGAGATGTCGCACAGGGTCACGATCTTGGCCTTCTTGGGAGGTCGCTTCCTGAACATGATCTCCACGGGCACTCCGTGGTACCGGTCCGCCCTCCGGATCGTCTTCTTCACGTCCAGGACCCCCCTGCTGTGGGCGGCATACCGGCGGGAGATGACGTCCTTGAGCTTCCGGACCAGCCTGTCGAGGGCCTCCCTGACCTCCTCGATCTCGCGGGCGGTCAGCGAGCTGAAGGCACGTTCTCCCAGCTCCATGAGGTGCTTCTCATGGGTCCGGTAATTCCTAGTGTCATCCGTGTGTGCCCTCGGTTCCTTCAGGAGCAGGGACAGGGCGCTGTCCAGGTACTCGCCGAAATAGCGGTTCAGGTCCGTGCGCATCATCTGGTTGAACTGGAGGGGATTCCTTTCCAGGATATCGCCTATCTCTTCACGCACCCTGTTGAGCATGAGCAGGATCTTGAGCTTGCTGGAGAGAGGCCCCAGGTTGAACTTCGGGCCGATGCCCGTGGAGTCGCTCTCTGCATGGATCCGGCGTATCAGGTCGAGGAACAGGTAGGGGTCTCCGGAGAGGAACTCGACGACGGCCCGGTACGAGTCGTCCCCATTGAGCTGCCCCCTGAGCGTCCCGACGATCTGGTCGGCCTTCTGGGTCATGCCCTCTTCGTCCGTCAGGTCTCCCCGGAGCTCATGGAAGAAGAGGTGATAGAGCCGATCGAAGTGGGCCTGGTCCCGTCTGCTCTTGGCGAAGTTGGCCCGCAGGGCCGCCCGGAACTCCTCCTCGTCGAGCATGTCGATGAGCTCGAGCTGGTTCGCGCAGTCCAGTACCTCCGCGGTGGAGATCCGGTATCCGGCCGCCCTGCAGCAGGCAACGAACCTGAGGATCGCTCCCGTCATCGGGTCATCCCTGTCCCAGGAGCTCCTGGGCTCGGCCTCTCACCGCCTGGGCATCCGAACGGTACTTGCAGAGCATGTTGAGCGTATCCACGAGCACCTCCGCCGTAATGTCCTCCACATTGAGGGCCATGAGCGAGCGCGCCCAGTCGATCGTCTCAGAGATGCACGGTTTCTTCTTGAGATCCACCGTCCGGACGCTGCGCACCGCATCGACGACCTGTGCCGCGAGTCTCTCCGAGATGCCCGGGATCTTGATGGTCACGATACGCATCTCCAGATCGCGCTCCGGGTATTCGATGTAGATGTGGATGCACCGGCGTTTCAGGGCATCGCTCATGTCTCGGTAGTTGTTCGAGGTGAGCACCACGAAGGGGATGTTCTTAGCCTTTTTCGTGCCGATCTCAGGTATGGAGACCTGGAAGTCGCTGAGCAGCTCCAGAAGGAAGGCCTCGAACTCCGGGTCGGACTTGTCCACCTCGTCGATGAGCAGGACAGCGGGCTCCTCCGAGGTGATGGCCTTCAGCAGGGGCCTGGGCTGGATGAATCGCTCGGAGAAGAATGCGTCCTCCTGGTCGGCGATCCGGTCCACGGCCTCCGAGAGGCTCCCTGCCCCGGAGATGACATCGCCGATCTTTTCCTTGACCATCTGGGTGTACAGGAGCTGCTTGGCGTACTCCCATTCGTAGAGCGCCTTGGCCTCATCCAGGCCTTCATAGCACTGGAGGCGGATGAGCTCGCAGTCGAAGGCACGGGATACCGCCTTGGCAAGCTCCGTCTTACCGACCCCCGCAGGACCTTCGACGAGGATGGGCTTCCCGGTCACCGAGGCGAGGAACACCACCGTAGCGATCTCCTTGGATGTAATGTAGCCCACATCCTGCAATCTTTCCTGAACATCGGTCACATTTTTGAACATCATGGGTTGATCCTTTCAAAGTGGAGCATTACTCTATACACCAAGCACGGCAGGAAGGAAATATCATCGTAATCGAGGAGAGACCTCAGTATGAGCCGCTTCATCATCCCGGTCGTTCTGGCGTTCGTGTTCATGCCGGCCGGAGCGAAGACCGAAACGTTGAGACTCGCCACCCTGGACTGGGAGCCCTATGTCGGCAGGCAACTCGAGAACAAGGGGTTCACCGCGGAGATCGTCACCGAATCCTTCAAGAGGGCGGGATACCAGGTGGAGATCGTCTTCCTGCCCTGGGGCACGGCCATCGAAGAGGCGAGGAAGGGAACCTGCGACGGTGTCTTCCCCGAGTACTACTCCGGGGAGCGGGCCCGGGACTTCTTCTATACCTCCTTCTTCTCCCAAAGCCGGCTTGCCTTTTACAGACGATCCTCGGCGGCGGTCACCTACAGGACCCTCAAGGACCTGAGCCCGTACAGAATCGGGGTGGTGACGGGTTCCATCATCTCCGACGAGTTCGACAGCGCCGTCTTCCTGAACAAGGTCGAAGCCGCCGGCGATGAGGAGAATCTCAGGAAGCTGGTGAAGGGAGAAGTCGACCTCATCGTCATGGACAAACTCGTTGCCCGGCATCTCATGACGGCCAGGGTTCCCGAGGCGGCGGGCAGAATCTCAGCCTTCGATCCCCCCCTCGCCATCCATGATCTGTTCGTAATCCTGCCCCGGAGTATCCCTGCCTCGGCGAAGCGGGCAAGGCAGTTCACCAAGGCCCTCCAGTCCATGGAAAAAGACGGTACCGTCAAGGCCATCATGAGCCGGTCAGGGCTCATGGAATAGCGGAATACCTCGCAGCCTCTGTCTCAGTCCTCCCAGGCCAGGTCATCCGCATCGTCGGGATATTCATAGACGCCGAGGAATCCCAGGCAGAGGCTGTTCCCTTCGGTGATGTATGCCAGGACCCCCGTCGATCCGGGGGGATCCGTGGAGAAATCGTGAATCGTCCGCTCGTCTCCGTCTTCGAGGGCCCCAAGGGTGAGGCTGAGATAGTACTCGTCATCCGAGAGGTTGGTCGCATGGTTCCTCGCCATGAATGCCATCTCCGCCACCGACGAGGAAATGCTCCCGCCCCCCATGACTTCCCAGTTGAATCCCGCCGCATCGGTGCACTCGGAGATCTTGAAGGTCTTCTCATCCGTATTGCCTTCCCACACGATCTGGACCTTGCGGTCCGTCACGCTCGCGAGCCAGATACCCACCTTGTTCCCGATGAACCATGCGTAATAAACCCCCGACTCGTCCCCCTTCACATACTGGGAAACGACGGTCTGGCCGGTACCTGTCTGTGCGAAGGCCATATGGACGTTAAGGCCCTGTGCAGGATCGGTGAGGGTCATGAGCCTCTCCATGGGGGGGGAGTCGGTGTTCAGGAAGGGGATGGTGACATAGGTTACGCTCGTGTCCACCACAGCGGTGACACCTCCTTCCGTATAGGTCCCCGAGGTGTCCCATTGATCGGAGAAGGTATTCGCCATCTCGATATGGGAATCCAGGATCTCCAACTGGGTATACAGGCACTCATCTTCGCCGATACCCGAATCGAAGAGCTTTCCCAGAACCGTATCCGTCGCCTCGGGATCCCAACCGCTCCATTCCTCCAGATTGTTGTCCCCTGTCGACGGTCTTGAATCCTCGAGATACGGGGTACAGGCCTTCACCTTGTCCGTGAAGAGGGTGAGCTCTGTTCCGGGTGTGATGGTCCCGCTGTCATCCGAATCTCCTCCCTCGCTACCGCACCCTGCAAGGATCAGCGCGAAGAGGACGAGTCCGGTGAGAATGCCTATGCGTGATTTGTTCATGGGGATCCCCCTTTGCATGCACCAGGATACTCTCCGTATACGGCTAGCCGTGCGGAAAAGATAAATCAAGGGAAAAGTACCCTTTCACACAGGACGTAGCAAAAACCTGTCATTCTTCTATCACCTCCATGGCTTGACAATCCACTCACCGGTCGTAATTATAAGCAGACTATCTTGTTATTGAAGGAGGTTTTTAATGGTGAAGGTCAGAACAATGGTGTGGTGCGTCGTCTTTCTGGTGTCTTCCGTCAGCCTCTCCCTGTTTGCCGCCCAGGGTGTGATCAACGTGAACACCGCAACGGCCGAGCAGCTCACGATGCTCCCCGGCATCGGGGAGAAAACCGCCAAGGCGATCCTTTCGTATCGCCAGGCCAACGGACCCTTCAAGACCCTCGACGAGGTCGCCAAGGTCAAGGGCATCAGCAAGAAGAAGCTCGACAAGCTCCGTCAGAATCTCTCTATCCAGGGTCCGAACACCTACATTCCCGACCAGAAACAGGCCCGGGAAAAGTCATCGAAGCAGAAATCATGAACAGGCAAGGCGTGTGATGCCTCTGGATTGATCACCGCAGATATTTGCCGGTGCTGCTCACATGCAGCGCCGGCATCGTCACTGGGCCTTGAAGGCGGAGACGTTCCGGAGCTCGGTGAAGAGCTTTTTCTCCTCGGTGCTGAGTTTTTTCGGCGTGACGATCCTTATCTGCGCAAAGAGATCGCCTTTGCTGGCAAGGCCCTTGCCTTTCAGCCTCAAACGCTGGCCCGAGGAGATTCCCGGGGGTATCTTGAGGTTGAGCTTCCCGTCAGGGGTATCGATCTCGGTGGTGATCCCGAGGGCGGCATCCCATGGCGTCAGAGGGATGTCCACCACGATGTCGTTTCCTTCCAGCTTATAGTTCTCATCAAGGACCATTTTCATCTTCAGATAGAGGTCGCCTGATCCACCGGGACCCTGGCTCCCCTGACCGGCAAGACGGATCTTCATGCCGTCATAGGCACCCCGGGGAATCTTGACATTAAGCCTCTTCTCGCCTCCCGGACCCTGGACGATGATCTCCTTGGTGGCGCCTCTGTGCGCATCCTGCAGGGTGATGGTGATCTCCGACTCCAGGTCTCCACCCCTGGGTGGAGAGGTGCGTTGATCTGGGCGACGCCCCATGCCCAAGTCACCGAACAGGGATTCGAAGAAGTCGGAGAAACCTCCACCCCCTCCACCGCCCCTGGTACCCGGGCCGAACTCGAAGCTGAAGGTCCTTCCCCCGTGACGCGACCCCTGGCCTCTGAAGAATTCCTCACCAAAGATATTCTCGTATCCTGGAGGCGGCCTGAAGGACTGTCCGTCCTGCCAGTTGGTGCCCAGGGCATCATAGCGCTGGCGCTTCTCCTGGTCGCCCAGCACCTCGTATGCCTCGTTCACCTCTTTGAAGCGCTTCTCGGCGTTGGGATCGTCCTTGCACGTATCCGGATGGCATTCACGGGCAAGCTTGCGGTACCTCTTCTTGATCTCGTCCTGGCTGGCGTTCCGTTCCACACCAAGCACCTTGTAGTAATCCTTGAACTCCACGCATCCACCTCACGTTCTATTTCCCCCCTAAGGTAGGGATACTCTCGGAATAAATCAATACAAACAGAGGGGGACCGGGGGGAAAAAGAACGACTGCTCTCTCAAAAACGGTTCGTCACCTGACCGATGATCTGCTCCGGGATTTCCGCAAGCTCGTCGTTCAGGATACCGGCCTCATCGAGGGCTTGGAGCGACTCGTCGAGGTATTCCTGGGCCTTGTCCCTGCTCAGTTGAAGGATGTCCGGCTTCAGTTCGCCCATGAGGTACCGCTTGTGTTCTTCAGGACCCGGCAGTGTGGCGACCTTTCTCAGCACCTCGGGCCGCTGCCGGAAGAGGAGGACCAGGGGAAGCGTGGACTTGCCTTCCAGGATATCGTTGAATGCATCCTTGTTGTCTTCCTTGTCGGGGCATACGTTGATGATGTCGTCCACGATCTGGAACGCCATGCCGATGCCCCTGCCGTAGGCGGCGAGGGAGACGAGAACATCCTCCGGGAGACCGGCAAGGATGCCGGGGCCCAGGCTGCAGAGCTCGAAGAGGGATGCGGTCTTGAGGTAGATGATGTCCAGGTACACCTCCATACTGTCATGGAAGGATTTCGTGTGCTCGAGCTCCCTGAGCTCCCCCTCGGACATCTTCTTGATGGTCTGGACCATGCTCAGGGCGAGACGCATGTCGCCCAACGAGCACATGGTCTCGATGGCTGATGCGGATATGAAGTCTCCCGCGAGCAGGGCGGGCTTGTCGCCGAACACCTGGTTCGCCGTGGGCCGGGAACGGCGGATCTCGGTGCCGTCCACGACATCGTCATGGAGCAGGCTTGCGGTGTGCATGAGCTCCACGGTGTAGGCAAAGGGCATGTAGACCTCGGAGGGAAGGCCGGCGGCCGTGCCGACGAGGGCTACGATCTTCGGCCGCAGGCGCTTTCCGCCGGAATCCAGTATGTATTGTCCGATCCTTCCGGTATATGACGACGAGCTGGACAGGATCTCCTTCAATCGTCTCTCAAACTCGTGATTCATCCCAAGAGCTATAACAGACTGGGATGGTCAATGGCAATCATAACATAGACACTCCTTTGTGGAGGATCTCATTGTCTCAGAAAGGGTTCATCTAAGACCCCCGTTATGGTACACTGTGATCGGATCCCATCGGAAGCCATCCCTGTCGTGCGTTTAAGGATGTGCACGATTCCATTTCCGTACAGGGGATTGATACGCTCAATGAAGATACCCTCCTGGCCGATAGTGCCATGAGAGAATATACGGGATTATCTTGTACGGAGGTAACCATGAACAGACCGCGGTTTCTTGTCCTTATCGTATTCACCCTCCTGCTTGGCTGTGAATCCAACACGCTGAGTTACCTTGCCGATGACACAGGAAAGCAGGCCGACATCGAGGAAGCCAGGATCGCCCTGGATGACGGGAACTACGACAAGGCCATACGCCTGGTCGAAGACGACTACAATGCCTCTTCGCCCGACCTTGAGGTGGCTGACATCCTTGCCTCAGCCTACATGGGCAAGGCCGGACTGGACCTCACCTATGTCCTTGAGAACATCGGGACGGGTGACGGCAGCCATTTCGATATCGTAGCCTCAGCCCTGTCGCTGACGGTCACCGATCAGGGCTACCCTGCCTCCGCACAGCTCGCTCAATCTAGGGCCCTGTCGGATGAGGCCGGGGAGAGGTACATAACTGCAAGCTCCATCGCCGGTCTCCTGGAAAGTCTCGAGAATGCGCAGTCCATCCTTGTCACCCTCATCGATTATGCAGAAGGCCGGGGGGCGGACCCTGACACCGATGCGGTGGTGCAGCTGGGCATGGCGTCTGCCCTGCATTTCATCATGATGAGCGGGGACATCGTCAGTGAGGTCATGGGATCCAATGTCCCGGTGAACCGGGCCGCCTACCAGGAGATCTTCCCGGAAGACACCGACTGGCTGTCCCTTCTGAACGAAACGGCTTCATATATAGACGCGAACCCGGATGACCTGTCTGCGCTGAAGTCTGATCTTGCAAACGTGTATGATGCCGTCCAGGCCCTCATCGAGAACATCGGACTGGACGAGGACATCACTGGAGAACTCGACGGATTCATCCGCGACCTTCTCGGAGTCCCCGAGAGCGCACCGGACCAGACCGTGGTCAATGCCATCAATGCCTATACCGGAGCGGACTTCGCCGAATTCGTCTACACCGAACTGCTCTCATATGATTGAGGAGGCTTCCACCATGAAAACTATCCTTGCCCTCTGTACGGTATTGCTGATCTGCCTGTCCACCGTGAGTCCCGCCGCCGAGTACCCATACATATATAAAGGCATGCGGCCCATGGGTATGGGCGGGGCCTTCGTGGCCGTATCCAACGACGTGAACGCCCTGTTCTACAACCCGGCGGGGCTGGCGGACATCGGAAGCATACGGGCCTCCATCTTCCCGCTGGAGATGGAGATCAGCGAGAATTCATATACCATGTACAAGGATGCTGCCGATGTGGATTTCGACAGTGAGGAGGAAACCGCCGAATTCCTGAGGGATCACATCGGCGACCTTGCCCACTTCAACCTTGCCCTGGTTCCATCCTACTCCATGCCCCGCTTCGCATTCTGCGCCTTCGGCACCGCCAGGATGGACCTGGAAGCCCATGACCGCCAGTATCCCAAGCTCGGTGTCCAGGGCATCAGCGATGTGGGCCTCGGGGCCGGATATGCGCACCCGCTCATGGATGACTCCCTGCTTGTCGGTGCCAGCCTCAAGTATGTATTCCGGCAGAGCATCTCCGAGGTGTACACGGTAACGGACATCGCCGATAGTGATTTCGATGACCGGATGGACGACGACCTCAAGGACGGCCAGGGGATCCTCCTGGATCTCGGGGTGATCTACAAGCTCAATGTCCTGGGCCTGGCCGATACCCGTATCGGGCTGTCTGCGAACAACCTCATCGGGTCGAAGCTCGGAGACGCCGAGGATCTGGATGACCATGTGGACATCGGGGTCGCCCAGGACATCGACCTGAAGGTAACCAGGCTGACCCTTGCCCTCGATTATGTGGACCTCTTCTCCCAGCTCGGGGATGACGACGACCTTGCCAAGAGGATCCGGATGGGTGCGGAACTCGAACTGCTGAAGTTCCTCGAGGTGAGGGCAGGCATCTACCAGGGCTATTTAACCGCAGGACTCGGCCTGGACGGGAGGATCGTCAGGCTCGATCTCGTGACCTATGCCGAAGAAATCGGAACCTATGCCGGCCAGCGCGCCGACCGCAGGTATGCCGTACGTTTCGCCATGGGATTCTAGCTTCTCAGTCCTGCCGGATCCGCTCGATGATGCCGGTCGTGGAGAACCCGTCTTCGAAGGGGATGGTCATTACCTGCCCGCCCGAGGCGCGGACCACGTCGGCACCAACGATATCGTCCACGGCCCAGTCTCCTCCCTTGACCAGGATATCGGGCCGTATGCACTCGATGATCTTCAGGGGCGTGTCCTCCTCGAAAAGCACCACATGATCGACGCAGACCAGTGCCCCGAGCACTGCAGCACGGGCCCGCTCAGGATTGACCGGTCGCTGAGGCCCTTTGAGTCTGCCCACCGAAGCATCCGAGTTGAGCCCCACCACGAGGCAGTCACCCAGAGCCCGTGCCTTTGAGAGGTAGCTCACATGGCCTGCATGGAGGATATCGAAACAGCCGTTGGTGAACACCACCTTCATGCCCCGGGGCCTTCCCGAGGCCAGGACCTCCAGGAGCTCTTCGAGACCCATGAGGGAGGGCGCGGAAGAAAGATCTTCAGGAAACCGACGCCCGGCCATGCGTGCGGTATACCGACCAAGTTCGATATACGAAGGTACGATATCGGGGAATCTTTTCCGGAGGGCCCCGAGATGGGCCCCGACCGTAGCCCAGTCGCCCCGGGCAACGGGTCCTGTCAGTGCCCTGCTCCCGTGATGTTCGATGTTCGCCAGTGTTCCCCTGATGAGCGGCAAGAGGTGCGCAAGGTCCATGCCCACCTCGCTGATGATCAAGGATGCCTGGTCCATGAGCGCCACCAGGTAGTTCGAAGAGACCACCGCCGCGGCATGGTAGAGGACCTTGTCCTGTGGGGCAATACTCATCATCGGTGTTCCCATGGATTCCGCGATGTGCAGTGCCACCCGCCGAGCCCCCTCCGAACCTTCGAAGGTGAAGACGCTGCCACGGAGAATCTGCCGAGCCTGGTCTGCATCGGTGATGGCCTGAAGGGGGTGCAGGCTTCCCACCTCAGCCCCTTCCTCAGAAAGAGATGCAAGCACCTCCGACGTCAGCAACCCGCTGAAGTGGAAGAATACGACGTCACGGCACGACGGTCCCCATGCTCCCCTTATCCTCTCAGCCGTCTCACGTATGCGACCGTCGGGCACGGCGATGAAAACGACCTGGGTTCCGTCGTTACGGACGGGGATATCCCTGTAGAAGGGTATGTCTCCTTCTCCCTGCCTGGATGACACGGCCCAGACCGGGGTGTGTCCGACCTCCCGGAGAAGGGCAAGCATGGCGCCGCCCACCCTGCCGAGCCCGATGATGCCGTACCTATAATTCATCGAGCAACCCCTGTTCCTTGACCTGCCCGAAACGATCCCAGTCCATGACAAAGGAACATTCATCCATGGTCTTCAGCACGATCTTCTTATATTGATCGTTTTCGACATAGCGTTGAAGCTTCCGGGTGACCGGGTAGATCTGCTCGGACGGTCTCCATTTCACCCTGCTTCGGGTACGGGCATCGAGCAGGCAGTCAAAGGCAATGGCAAAGGAGATCTCGGCAAGGGAATGCCCGGTTCCGGTGGTGTCTCTGAGGATGGTCTGCATGATGCCCGCATCGACCGGGGAGAAGAATGCATACATGCGGTCATAGATCTCGGTATACAGCCGCGCATAGATGACTGCCGAATGGAAGAACTCCGGAACATCCACGATGGCGTCTTTGCCGCTCAACCTGCCCAGTTGATACAGGAAGGACTGCATGTTCTTCAGCCCACCGATGCCCGGATACTGCTGGCCGGGAAGCCTGGGTTTGTCATAGGTGAACTGTGCTCGCGGGTCCTGGAGCGCAAGCCATTCGATGAGGAGCATGGACAGACCCTGCGAGAAATCGAAGGAGGGGACGAAGTCCTCCCTGGGTCTGAACAAACCCTCACGAACGATGAGCTCGATGATGCGGGTCTCCTTATCCTGGGAGTCGAAATTCACATAGAGTCGTGAGCTGTAGTCATCCTGCCTGAGGATGTTCACGACCAGTTTCCTGAAGCCTCTCTTGTGGAGGATACCGATCATGCCCGCCTTGTCGAGCATCTCCATGAGCATTTCCTCGTCAAACCTGCCCATGAAGAGGCTGGAAGAAAAGGGATCGTTCAGCTTTGCCGGCTGCGTGGCCACGGAGTAGGTGATCTCTTCCAGGTATCGGGGGTCCTTCTTTCGCGGTTGCCTCAAGGGGCTCATGCCACCATCCTCCCTACACTGACAAAAAGAACATACTCTGCACCTGCGTTCTTCAATGCTCTGGAGACCTCGATGGCCGTGTGTCCCGTTGTTATCACGTCGTCCACCACGAGAACGGACCTGGTCGAGACACCTTGAGCATGGAACGCGCCCGAAACGTTCTTTCTCCGCTGAGGCCGCGAGAGACCGACCTGGGGTGCCGTGCCCCTCGTCTTCTTCAGGATGCCGTAGCCGACAGGCACCCGGGTCAGATGTGAGAGCTCCCGCGCCATGAGGGCGGCCTGATTGTAACCGCGCACCATCATCCTTGTCCAGTGCAGAGGGACAAAGGAGATCACATCACACCGGTGCACCTCATCCTTCACGAGATCATACAGTACCCTGGACAGGTATTTTTTGTAATAGGTGGCCCCCCCATACTTGAAGGAATGGATGATGTCCTTGATCGGCCCACTGAAGACCGCCGCACTCATCAGCTTGTCAAAGGGCGGCGGTTCCGTCTGGCACCGGAGGCAGACGCCCTCGGTGCCCACGGGATTACCGCAGACCTGGCAGACGGGTTTCGGTATGGCGCTGATATGGGAGGCGCACCGGGTACATACCCCGAGGGTGTGCTCCACAGCGTGGCCCCCGCATACAAGGCAACGGGAAGGGAAAACCTGCGAGCAGAAGCGGCGGAGCATGGCAAGAGCATACCATATCACGACGAACCGCCACAACAGACAAAGGTCCCAGGCTGCTCATGGAAGATGCCGAGGAAACGACGGACCGCCTATCGGTTGTAGTAGTTCTTGTAGTACTTATACTTGCGGTACGTGTATTTCTTCACCGGCAGCTCATCGACGCCGTTGAGAACCGTACCGATGATCTTCTCCTTGGGCAGCGCCTCCAGGGCCATCTTGAACTCCGCCTCCCGGGTATAGCGGTAACGCACCACCATGACGATCCCGTCCACCACATCGGAGAGGATCTTCGGGTCAACGGTGGCCTGGATGGGAGAGGTGTCGATGATGATGAACCAGTCCCCCTCGCGACCTGCAAGATTTTGGATCAGGGCGCTCGTTTTCCTCGATTCAAGCAGCTCCGATGGATTTGCAGGGGGTTCCTTGGCCGCGGGAAGGATCATGAGCTTGTCGATGGAGGTGTTGACGATACACTCGGAGATATCCGCCCTGCCCTGGAGGATCTCGCTGACCCCCTTGGAACGCGGGTACTTGAAGAGCTCATGGAGAGAAGGCTTCCTCAGGTCGCAATCCACCAGCAGGACCTGCTGATCCTCTCCCTTGGCGATGGCGACGGCAAGGTTCGATGCAATGACGCTCTTTCCTTCACCGGGCAGGGCGCTTGTGACCATAATCACCCTCGGCACGGGCCTGTCCGGCATATGGAAGATGAAGGTCCTGAGCTTGCGTATCTGCTCGGCCGTGTAGGAATAGGGCATATGGTGCATGTAGAGGTGATCGTCCAGAGGCCCTGTGGCACCGCTATCCTTGACGAAATCCTGGTCCTGCTTTTCCAGCGCCTTCAAGATATGCATCGACTATCCCTCCACGCTCACCTTCAAAGATTTTGCATACAGGAAACCCTGATCCTTGAGCTGCCCGGCGTACTCATCCGCCTTGTCCTTGTTCGGGAACGTCCCGATGGTGACCCGGTACCAGGTGTTTCCCTGACTGTCCAGGTGAGGGTATATGGTGGCCTGGAAGCCCTTTTTCACCAGGTCCAGGAACACGGCCGTCGCCTCGTTGATGGAGTGGTATGACGCCACGCTCACCGTGTACGTCACCCTGGCGGTATCCGAGAGAGGCGGAAGATAGATCCTCTGGCCCTCATGGATCAGATTGATGTTATTCAGATCCCTGTTGGTCCTTCCGATAAAGTCGAGGATCTTCGCGTCGACCCTTCCGTAATGCCTTGCGGCAAGCCTGGCAACGGTGTCACCCGATCCTACGGTTACCGTCACCCCTCCATCCTGCTTCGGTTCTCCACCTTTGCGGGTATCCCCCTGACTCTGTCCTGCCTGGTCCTGGATGGCCACCTGGGGCATATCCTGCCGATCGATAATGGCCTCGGCAACATCGCGCTTTCCTTCGGTTCGGACAGCGGCGGCCCGTGATCCCGCCGGTCCTGCCAGCGCCTCCTTGGCCCCTTCAATGATGCTGTGCCCTGACGGAGAGAGGATGAGGAATCCCCCTGCCAGTACGGCGAAGAGGACGATGGCCGCAGCAGCAATCCACATCCACCATCCCCTTGGTCTCACCTTCCTGACATGGTGGGCCGGCACCTGTGGGGTATGTCTCACATAAGTCTTCTCCATGCCCCCCACCACCTTCTTCACCAGGTGGGCACTCACCTGCCTGAGGTCATCGCTGTAGGCAGCCAGCAGCACGTTGTCGCATACGATGTTGACGAGCCTCGGGAAACCCCTCGTGTACCGGTAGATCTCACCCAAGGCCGATGTGGTGAAGAGGGGTTCTTCCCTGGGTTCATACCCCCCCACCCTGAGCCGGTGGTCGATGTAATCCTTGGTCTCGTTGGAATCCAGGGGCGGGATGTGGTACTTGACCCCGATCCTCTGTTTGAGCTGCCTGAGCTGAGGGCTGTTCAGCTTGTCGTTGAGTTCCTGCTGCCCCAGCAGCATGATCTGTACGAGCTTCTCGTGGACGGTCTCCAGGTTGGAGAGCAGCCGGATCTCCTCGAGCATCTCGAAGGAGAGACCCTGGGCCTCGTCGCAAATGAGCACGGCTCCCCCCATGGTCTTGAGCCTGTCCTCGAGGTCATTGATGTGGTTCCGTGAACGCTTCTCTTCGGGCAGGCCGATGGCCTCTCCCAGGAGGTAATAGAGGTTCTCGGGCTTGATGTGGGGATTCTTGATGACCACCTTGGGGATACGCGGCGGGAGCTTCAGGAGAAAGGCGTTCAGGATGGTGGTCTTTCCGGTCCCCACCTCCCCGGTGATGACCACGAACCCGCTCCCTTCCTTCAGTCCGTAGAGCAGGTGCGCCAGCGCCTCCTTGTGTCCGGGGCTCATGTAGAGAAATTTCGGATCAGGGGTGATGGAGAAAGGCTTGAGCTTGAGTCCGAAATGTTCTCGGTACATGGATCATCCCCCCCTAGAACGGAAGCGGTACAGGCAGTTCCAGGACAAGGTTCGCGAACTTCGAGACGAGGATGACGACTGATCCGATCAGGAAGATCGCCCCATTGATACCCAGAAACATGATATTCATGAGGTGCTGTTTCCGCTTGTCCCCCTCGGTCAGGGCCAGCGGGACAACCGAGACGCAGGGTATCTCCCCGGACCAGCCTTCGAGCTGTTTGACGCCCTTGACCGTGGAGTCGAGCATCTCGAGCATGATGATGATGCCTGCCCCCGTACCCAGTCCCAGAGCCAGGAAAACCAGGGCGATCCTCATCGGGTTAGGGCTCACCGGAACCTCAGGCGGCTGGGCATAATCCACGACCCTGAACTGTTCCCCTTGCTGCCTCTTTTCCATGTCCTCGGCCCGTTTGGCCTCGTAGAACCTGTCGAGAAGCCGCTGGTAGTTCTGCTGGGTGATGTTGTAATCCCTGGTAAGGGCCGCAAGCTCCTGCTCCCGCTTCGGGGTTCCCTCCACCCGGCCCTGATATTGGTCAATCTGTGCCCGGACCCTATCCACGTCTCTGCGTAACGAATCAACTTCTATATTTGCATTGTTGAGCTGGGTTCTCAGGTCCGCTACTCGGGGATCCATCCGGGCTGATGATGCTTTTTCTGGCTGCTTTTCGAGCTCTGCGATCTGGTCCTGGATCCTCTTTATCTCAGGGTGCTCCGGGGTATACCTCGTTTTCATCTCCTCGAGCTGGGTCCTGAGCTCCGTGAGGCGCTGCCCCCTCTGGGAGGTGGTTCCCGGGGTGCCTGATTCGGCCTGGGAGACCTGTCCCTGGATGGTAAGCCGCCTGTTCATGGCCTCGGTGAGCGAGCTCTGGAGGGACTCCAGGCGCATCTGGAGGCTGCTGATGGTGGATATATTGCTCTGGAGCTGATCGGGAAGCTCTCCGAGGTACTGATTCCGGTACTCCTGGACCTTGGCCTCCTGCTGGTCGAGGAGAGATTTGAGCTCCTCAAGCTGTTTCTGTAAAAAAACCGTGGCTTCTGTGGCCTGGCGTGCACGGATCTTGAGATTGCTGTCTATAAAATAGGAAGCGAGCCTGTTCGTGACATCTGCAACCTCCTTAGGGTTACCGCCTCGGTACGTTATGGAGAAAGAGCTGGTCCCCCCCCTTTGGCCCATGGTGGTGTCAACCGTGATCTTTTTGCGGAGTAAAGCGATCATGATGTCCATGGGCACACCCTTGCTTCTCTGCTCTCTGAAGAGATTCATCTCCCGGATGATACTTTCCAGGTTCGACCTCGAGAGGACCTCCTGGGATAATGTCCTCACGCGCTCTTCTACACTTTGACTCACCGTGGACGTCACATAAGACTGAGGAATCTCCTGCGACTGCACAAGGATCAAAGTTGTGGCTGAATACGTCCTCGGCAGTACGACATAAAACCACAGACCAGCCATAATGAAAAACACAAGGGGAATACTCACCCAATACCATTGTCTTAAAAGGGCGTCGGTGAGATCCTGGAGGTTAATAGTATGTTTCTCTTCAGTCAATACCGTACCTCTGCTACAACACTGTATCGGTTTTCCCGCGCCGTGCCTGAAGTCTCATATTCGGTCCTCAGATATTCATAACCCAGAGATATCATGATATAATTGAGGAGGCTCCAGTTCAGGGAAAACTGTTCCACAGGGTTCCACCCGAGGAAAAGGCTCCCCGTCGTATCCGTTTCCTCCTCATCGTCAGTGTCCCCGGTCGGCCTTCTCCGATCCATGGAGAAATGGACAGTGGAAGTCCAGCCTCTGAGAAAATTCTTTTCCCATTCGAGAGATCCCGAGGTGGTTTCATAAGTGCCGTACAGGTCTGTGGTAAATTCCGAGGTATACTCCCTGGCAATATGCAGGCTGAAACGGTCGTGCTCGAGTTCTTTCTCGAGGGATGCACTCCCGACAAAGGCTGTCGCCCGGTCACGATCCTTCACAACGATCCAGCTGGAGCCGGTCGGCCGGAGAGAGGATGTGGGGGCTCTCAGGGCACGGGTCTGAAACTCCGTGACGAGCCAGCTGTAGCCCGCATCAAGGGAGAGGGTCATCGCATGGGGGAAGGCATAGTGACCGGTGAGCCTCTCGTCATACCGGTCTTCATCGCGCAGATCCCCCATTTCCTCATGGTTGTAGGACGAGGAGAGACCAAGGCTCAACGCAGGGGTGACCACATGGTCAAAGCGCAGGGATCCGTTCGTCTCGGTGACATCCTCGCTGTCCTCGTAATCATGGCGAACAATCCCGGCAGACAGGCTCAGGGTGTTCAGGGGGTTCAGCCGGTGTGTCATGCCGAGGCTTCCGCTGTTGGACATCACGTCCTCTCCATCGACCACATCACCGATCCAGTTTTCCGACGTGATTCCATAGCCTGCATTTATGGATGTGGTCGGTGTCATTTCCCATGTGGATCCGATGCTCCCGGTGTGCGTTCTGTGCTCCCCGAAAGGTTCACTGAGGCTGTCACGGGTCAGGGAACGGCTGAAATCGTATGCGGCAGAGGTCACCAGCCTCGGTATCGTATGGGTTGCGTGGGACGAGAGGGCGATCTCGGGGCTGTCGTCCTCGGGAAAGCGGTTATGGTAGCTCCGGGCGTACCTCCCGGTGAAGTCGAGGCTTACGGTCGGCGATACACCGTTGATTGCCAGGCTCGGGCCCACGTAATAGATGCCTTCGCTCCGGGCGTCCCGGACCTCTCCCCGGTAGTTGTCCGTATACTCGTAGGAGGTGTACAGGCCCGGATGAGCCTCGAAGGTGAAGGCGGCAAATGATCTGTCCGGCGCCAATGCAAGGGCCAGGACAAGAATGCCAAGGATCGCGCTTTTCCTCACGGGACTATGATGGTGTCTCCTGGTTTAATGGGGACGTCTTCAGCCTTGCCTTTGACTATCCTGGAATAATCGATCTCCATCCTGATTTTTTTGTCCCCTTCCCCCCGAAGAATGACCACATTGCTCTCGTCCGCGAACTCGGTGAAGCCGCCGGCTATGGGGATCACCTGGGTCAGCATCAGCTCCTGGTCGAGGGTGTACTGGCCCGGGCGCGTGACCTGTCCCTGGACGAAGTATCTCTTGCTCCTCGGCTCTAAGACGATGATGGCACACCGGGGATCCTTGATGAACTTCGAAAGTCTTGATTCAAGGTCGGCCTTGAGCTGGGGGGGCGTCTTTCCAACCGCCTCCACATCGCCGACTAAAGGCAGCGAAATGAACCCGTCGCTCCTGACCGTTACCTGCCGGGAGAGGTTCTGCTCCCCCCATACCGATATCTCCAGCAGGTCGGATGCACCGATCTGATAGGTGGATTCCAGAGCCATTACGCCCACAGGCAGAAAGACAAACAGAAAGAGACACACCACGTGCCTTTTCATCGGAGAGCCCCCTTTCATTTCTCGATCCCGCACTCCTTGATCTTGTACAGGAGCGCCTTGTAACTCACCTGCAGGAGGCTGGCGGCCTTCTTCTTGTTCCAGTTCGTACCCCGCAGCGCCCTCAGGATCATCTCCCGCTCGGCCTTAAGGGTAGCCTCTTTCGCGGCATGCTTGAGCGGCACGATCTCGTCGGGATCGCTGGAGACAGCCGTGTCCAGGGACCTGTCCTTCATCTCCTGCGGCCGCTTCTCCACGACCAGGCTCCCGCCGCCTTTGAGATACTGTCCCAGTTCATCGATATTGCCGAGGATGACGAGACGCTTGACCTGATTCTTGAGCTCCCTGACATTGCCGGGCCAGGTATAGGAAAGGAGCATGGGATAGACATCGTCCTTGTTGACCTGTATGTTCTTCCCATACTTCTCGTTGTAGGTGTCGAGAAAGTATTCGAACAGGTAGGTGATATCCTCCCTGCGGTCGGTCAGCGGCGGTATGTTGATGCTCACCACATTGAGCCGGTAATAGATGTCTTCCCTGAACACACCTTGTTCTATGGCCTTCTTGAGGTCTCGGTTGGTAGCGGCGATGACCCGCACGCTGACCTGCACGTCCTGCTTTCCCCCCAGGCGTGAAAAGGTCCCTTCCTGAAGCACCTGCAGGAGCTTTGACTGGATCGTCATATCCATCTCCCCGATCTCATCGAGAAAGATGGTCCCGTTGTTGGCGAGTTCGAATTTTCCCGGCTTCGATCGGTATGCCCCGGTGAAGGCGCCCCGTTCATAGCCGAAGAGCTCGGATTCCAGGAGATCGTGGGGCAGTGCCGCACAGTTGACCTTGACGAAGGGTTTGTCCCTCAAACGGGATTTATAATGCAGAGCCCTTGCGACAAGCTCCTTGCCGGTGCCGCTTTCCCCCTCGATGAGAACGCTTACGTCCGTTTCCGCCACCTGGTCCACGAGATCCTTGACCTTCTGCATCTTGGGGCTGTTGTAAATGAATTCACCCTTGAGCTCGTCGACCCGGAGCTGCCTCCTCAGGCTTGAGATCTCCGAGAGCAGTTTGCGTTTTTCCAGGGACTTGGTGATGGCAAGATCGAGCTCCTCTTCCTCGAAAGGCTTCACCAGATAATCGGTGGCCCCGGCCTTCATGGCCTTCACGATAATATTGGTCTGCCCCAGCGCTGAAAGCATGAGGATGGGAATGTCCTTGGAGATCTTCCTGATCTCGTTCAGGGTCTCCAGACCGTCCATATCGGGCATGAGGATATCGAGGATGATCAGGGAGAACTCCTGCCCCGCCCTCAGTTCGCGCAAAGCCTCCTTGCCGCTGGAAACCGCAAAGACATCGTATCCGCCCTGGGTGAGTAACTTGACGATATACCTGCGGATACTCTCATCATCATCGACGACCAGAATCCTTATATTTTCTCTCATCATCATCCAACCCTATAATTTTCCAAATCCAAAATACATTAATAGTCATGCAACTTCAAGGGTATTGTGATGATGAAATGTCCGCCTGTATCCGATGCCCTGGCCTCCACCTGACCGCCGTGGGCGTGTATGATCTCCCTGGTGATGGCCAGCCCCAGCCCGATGCCGCCCTTCGCCCTCCCGCTCGCCCCCACGAAGAAGTCGTTAAAGAGCTCCCTCGCTTCATCGACTTTGATGCCCGGGCCCTTGTCCTGTACGGATACAACGGCACATTCCTGATTGAAGAGCATCCTTAAGGTCTCGCCGTCGATCCTGGTTCTGGAAAGGCTCACCGTGACCGATGATCCCTCGGGGGAATGCTTGACTGCATTATCGATGAGATTCGTCAGCGCCTGTTCAAAGCGGAGGGGATCTATGAACAGGGTATCCACCCCTCCCTGATCCTGGAAGGCGATCTCCACCTTCTTGTCCCTGGCGCTTACCTGCATGTTGCGGACAACCCCCCTGACAAAGTCCCCTGCAACGACATGCTCCCGGTTGACCGAGAACTTCTCGGAATGGATCTTTGCAAAATCCAGCAGGGAATTGGAGAAACGCAGCAGCTTATCGCACTGTTTCTCGATCTCGTCGACACACTCCCTCTGTCCTTCGGACAACATGCATTCCTTGTCCCGGGCGAGCATCCTCCCGTATCCCCTGATCACGGTCAGGGGTACGCGGATCTCATGGGACGCCACGTTCAGGAATCTGGTCTTCATGGTGAGGAGTTCCTTCTTGCTGGTGATGTCCCGGACCACTCCCACATGGCACTCATCATTATCTATCATGATCCTGCCGATGCTGATCTCCAGAAAGATCTTCTGTCCGTCTTTCCGTCGCGCCTGGATCTCGAGGTTGGGCACGAAAATGTTGCCCGTGGACATCCTCAGGGCTCTTGCCAGAGCGTGCACGGAATCCCGGGACAGGATATGACGGAAATGCCTGTTCAGGATCTCATCCTGCCCGTAGCCGAGCATCTCCTGGAATTTCCGGTTGATGAGCAGAAACCTGCCGTTCTTGATGATGTAAACTGCATCGATGGCCTTCTCCACCATATCCTTGTACTGATCCTTGACCCGGACAAGCTCCTTTTCCTTGAACCTTTCCACGGTAACATCGCGGATGCATGCGACCACCTGCCATGTGGGCTTGAGGGGCAGCGGTGAGAGGTCAAAACAGAATACCCTGCCGTTGTTCTCCACATCCAGGAACAATCCTTCCTTCGTGGAGATGATCTTCTGGATGACATCCTTTCCCACTACGTCGGCAAGGCTCTGACCGGCTTTCTTTCCCAGGAGTTCGGTGGCTCGCTTGTTGATGGTGGAGATAATACCCTTGGGATCGGTGGTCATGACGCCTACGGCCATCCCGTTGAACACCTTGAGGATGCTCCTGCCGAAATCCATCATGGCCTTATCCGTCATGGAAAGCTCTGCCTTGAGCATCCTGTTGATCTCGTCCACCTCCCGCATGAGCCTGGCATTCCTCAACGCCAGTGCCGCAGGGGAGAGCAGCACGGACAGGACGTTCAGATCCTCTTCCGCAAAGGCATCCGCCTCCGGGTGACTCAGATTGAGCACCCCGACGAGTTCATCCCTGCTGTAGAGCATGGGCAGGCTCAGAATGGACCCGATACTGACCTTGTTGTCCCTGGCCTGGAAACGGTCATCCTTCGTCGTATCGTGGATGATGACTGGCTTGCAGGTGTAAGCGGCCATGCCCGCTATGCCCTCGCCGATGGCAAACACCTGGCCCAGCGACTTCTCCGAATACCGGCCCTTCTTGTCCTTCCGGCCCTTGGCAGCCTTTATCTCGAGTTGTGTGACATCGGAGCCGGGCATCATGATGGAGGCATTCTCCGCAGGCGTCTCATCGATGACGATGTCCAGGATAGCACGGGCCACCGCCTCCACGTCCGGGGCAAGCGAGATGGCCTCATTGATCCTGCGGAATATGATCAGTTCCTTTCTTCGGCCTCGTTCCTTCATCCCCTCATACCTTGAACCTGCATATACCGATCTGGTACTGGTCCTATCGATTTCGTTTCTTTGCCTTTTTCGCCGCCTTTTTCTTGTCCTTGCGCTTCTTGAGGTCTACGAGGTTCTTTTTGGGGGGCTTGGGGGCCCCCTTCTCCAGGGCGTTCGCAACACTTGGGTCGACGCCGAGCCTGCCGAGCACCTTCTTCTTGCCCATGCCGAGCCCCTGCATGACCTGCCTCATGGTCTTGAACCGCGCAATGAGCTCCACGATCTTCGGCTTGGGTTGGCCGCAGCCCTGGGATATGCGGGTGATTCTGCTGTCGTTCAGACAGTCGGGATGGTTCCGCTCATGGGTCGTCATGGAGTTGATGATGGCCTCGACCCGGACGATCTCCCGGTCATCCACCTTGACACCCTGGGGCAAGCCGAACTGGCCGAGAGGCAGCTTCCCGATGATGTCGGTCAGCGAGCCCATCTTCTTCATCATCTTGAGCTGCTTGAGAAAGTCGTCGAAGGTGAAGTCTCCCCGGAGAAGCTTCTCCGCATCCTCTTCGGCCTTCTTTTCGTCCATGACCTCCTCGAAGTCCTTGACCAGGCCCACGATATCGCCGTGTCCGAGGATACGCGATGCAAGGCCTTCTGGACGGAACTCCTCGATACGATCGAGAGACTCCCCCATTCCGAGGAACTTCACCGGCTTGCCCGTGACTTCCTTGATGGACAGCGCAGCGCCCCCTCTGGCGTCGCCGTCAAGCTTGGTGAGGATGAATCCCGAGAGGTCGAGCCTCCGGTCGAATTCCCTCGCCACGTTTACGGATTCCTGTCCGATCATGGCGTCCACCACGAGCAGGATATTCTCGGGATTCGTCACCGCCTTGATGTCTTCCAGTTCCTGCATGAGGGTGTCATCAACGATGGTCCTTCCTGCGGTATCGAAGAGCACCACGTTGCAGCCCTTGAATTGGGCCGCCTCCAGGGCGTCCCTGCAGATCTGCGGGGGTGTCTTTCCTGGTGCATGGAACACGGGGATATCCAGGCGATTTCCCAGGACCTTGAGCTGGTCGATGGCCGCCGGCCGGTAGATGTCGGCTGCCACCATCATGGGCTTCTTGCCCTGCTTCTGTATGAACCGGGCTATCTTCGCCGTGGTTGTGGTCTTGCCGCTGCCCTGGAGTCCTACCATCATGACGGCGCTCACCTGCCTGCCCCCGAACTGCAGGGATGTGTCCACAGGACCCATGATTCCCACCAGCTCATCGTAGCAGATCTTGACGAAGTGATTCTCCGGGGAGATCTTCATCTTCTTCCCGCCATGGGCGACCTTGGTATGGACAATCTCTCCCAAGGCCTTTTCCTTCACATGATCGATGAACTCCTTGACCACATGGAATTCCACGTCCGCTTCGAGAAGCGAGAGCCGGATCTCCTTGACCGCGTCCTCGATGTGCTTCTCCTGGATGGTGACCTTGCCCTGAAAAACGTCCTGGGCCTTGCGAAATCCATCAGAAATAAGTTCCAGCATGCTCTCTCTCCTGAAGATGATAAAGGAGCCCTATGCTATCCAATATTCGCGGCCCCTGTCAATGCGGGCGGCATGTCATACCCGGCGATGCACACCATGCACCGGGGCATGGGAAAAGTCAATGTATGCATCTCCTTGCAGCAAAGGCCCGCTGCTCTCAGCGGGCCTTTGGAAAACTCATGTGAGGTCGAGCCTCTGACCTGACCGGCCTTATTGATTCATCCCTCCTCACTCAGCTTGAGGAGACGTTCGTATCTGAGGGTGGTCGCAGCCTGGATCTGCTCGATATCCTTGTCGGTGAGGTGCCTGAACCGGCCCTGTCCGCTCAGATATTCCGAGACCGGGATGAGCTTCTTCTCCGAGGGCTTGTAGGTGAGCCGGTGCTTGCCGCCCACCACCTCGTAGAGCGGGAAAACGCAGGAGTTCACGGCAAGTCTCCCGTACTTGATGGCATCCGCAGGCTGGATCCTCCAGCCGGTGGGGCACACGGACAGGATGTGAATGTATGCCGGACCGGGGGTCTCGGAGGCCTTCTTGACCTTTTCCAGGAGATCGAAGGGGAAGCTCGGGCAGGCGGTGGCTACATACGGGATGCCGTGCGCAGCCGCTATCTCCACCATATTCTTCTTCTGGGTATGCTGGCCGATACTCTTCTTCCCTGCGGGGCTCGTGGTGGTGCTGGCGCCGTAAGGGGTGGATGACGACCGCTGGATGCCCGTGTTCATGTAGGCCTCGTTGTCGTAGCAGATGTAGATCATGTCATGGCCTCGTTCCAGCGCCCCGGACAGGGGACCGAATCCTATGTCCGCCGTGGCGCCATCGCCGCCCATGCCCACAAAATTGATCTTCTTTTCCGGCAGTTTTCCTTTGCGCATCATGACCTTCATGCCCGCCTCGCACCCGGAGATGACCGCAGCGGGGTTCTCGAAGGCGTTATGGATCCACGGCACTCTCCAAGAGGTCAGCGGCAGGGGCGAGGAGATGATCTCCATGCAGCCTGTGGCCATGCCGACGATGGTGTCTTTTCCCAGGGCCTTGAGTACCAGACGTACGGCCAGGGCCTCGGCGCATCCCTGGCATGCCCTGTGTCCCGGGGCAAAGTATTCGGCCCGTTCGACATTCTTCGGAGAAGAAACGGATGTCTTCGCCATATGCAGTCTCCCTATCCTCTCAACCCGTACAGGGTGAAGCCTTCTGTATCACCTGACTCAGCCTTCTTCTTGCCCTCCAGGATGATGTTCCTGAAGTCCTTGCGGGATACATCCCTGCCGGCAAGACCGGCGACATAATTCACGATGGTGGGTGCGCCATCCTTCTTATAGAGCGCCGAACGGAGCTCCGTTGCCACGGGACCGCCCTGACCGCCGAAGGTAATGGCCCGGTCGACCACGATGAGGTGCTTCTTCCCGAGCACCGTCTTGCGGAACTCATCAAGGGGGAAGGGCCTCCAGAGCCTTATCTTCACGACTCCGACCTTCTCGCCTTCGGCCCTCAACGCGTCCACTACTTCCATGGCGGTTTCACCGTAGGAACCCATGGTCACTATGCAGTACTCGGCATCGTCGGCCCGGTAGGTCTCGATGGGTCTGTAGTGCCTGCCAGTCAGTTTTCCCCACTCATCCCACGCCTTGATGATGTGCGGGTAGGAATTCTTCACCCCCACCTCGCGGTTCATCTGGGTCTCGGTGTAGATTTCCGGCATGCCGAAGCAGCCCATGGATACAGGGTTGTCGGGATGCAGGGCGTTCTTCATCCTGAACTCGGGCAGGTATTGCCTGATGAGAGCGTCATCCTCGTACTCCACCGGTTCTATCATGTGGGTAAGGATGAATCCATCCAGGTTCACCGCCACGGGCAGCATGACATTCGGATCTTCGGACATCCTGTACCCGCAGAAGATGTTGTCATAGGTCTCCTGACCGTTCTCCACAAAGACGCAGATCCATCCCGCATCCCGGACCATCATGACGTCCGAGTGATCATTCCAGATGGACAGCGGGCTCGAGAGCGACCGGTTGGCCAGGGCCATGACCATGGGAAGTCTCATGGCGGCGGCGATGAAGAAGATCTCGCTCATGAGCGCGAGCCCCTGGGAGCTCGTGGATGTAAATGTCCTGGCACCCACGGCTGCGGAGCCGCAGCATACGCTCATGGCCGAGTGCTCGCTGTCGACCGGGACGAACTCCGCATCCAGCTCTCCGTCCGCAACGATCTCGGAAAGGTGCTCCACGATGTGCGTCTGGGGCGTGATGGGGTATGCTGCGATCACATCCACGTTTGCCTGCGCCACGGCATCGGCGATGGCGATCGAAACCTCAACACCTTTTCGTACCTTACCCATGGCTCACTTCTCCTCACTGATCATGGTGATGCACTTCGCCGGACACTCGGCCGCACAGATACCGCACCCCTTGCAATAGGTTAGATCAGCCTCGAAGTGCCCTTCTTCTGCCTCATGGATACAGCCTTCCGGGCAGTACAGCCAGCAGAACATGCACTTGATGCACTTTTCCTTGTCCACAACGGGTCTTTCCGAACGCCAGGAGCCAGTCTCGTACTGGGTAGAGTTGCCGATCTCCACGACCACCGCTCCGATCTCCAGTTCCTGCCACGTGATCTGATCCATCGGTTTTGCCATAGCCTTTACCCCTTGATCACAACTTCGTTATATGCCCTTTCCAGGGCCTTCAGATTTCTCTCACCCAGCTTGGACCCGAAGCGAGCCAGGAGGGGTGCTCTGATGTCATCTATTGATATAAGCCCTGTCGCCTTGATGAACGCACCTATCATGGTGGTGTTCACGATGGCCCGTCCCAGTTCCTCGATGGCTATCCTGTCGGCATCGACCGTGGCGATGCGGATGGACGAGCCCTTCGATGTCTTCACCTCACCAGGGCCCTTCTTCGTGTTCATGATGAGAATACCGCCGTCCTTCATACCCTCTGCCGGATCGAGGAGCGTTACCAGCCCGGGGTCCAGAACGATGACAGCATCCGGTTCGTAAACCTTGGCCCTGATATTGATCTTTCTATCGTCCACCCTGCAGAAGGCAACCACAGGAGCCCCCCGGCGTTCAGGGCCGAAGCTGGGGAAAGCCTGGGCGAATCTGCCGTTATCGATGGCCGCTATGGCGATAAGCTCGGCTGACGTGACAGCGCCCTGCCCACCCCTGCCATGGAATCTTATCTCATGCATAATCGCTCCTGTACTCTTTAAGGTAATGTCTAACAGTGGGAGATCCCTAGCACCCTCAGAGGCATGTTGTCAAGGACTGATCGATAAAATACATTTTGTAGTATATTGCTAGTCTACTTATAACATATTGTTATATATATTAAAAACTATAGTGTCTAGTGTCTTAGTATACTTATAGTGTTATTTATAAGGCTGGACATCGAGGTCCGCTGAAAAATATGTTTTCCCTATAGGTTTCTCATCAAGTGTCAGATATCCGAAGCAGTTCCTTTCGAGAAGGAAAAGGGAAGATAGCGAAATGATAACCCTGTCTCCCCAAAAACCTAGCCATCAGACATTTCTTCAATGAATGCACGCTTTGCAAGGATAAACTCATAAAACTTCATCATGAGCGGCATGAACATGCGCTTCCGGTTCCTCACTATATAAAAATCACGTACCGTGTTGAGATCCTTAATGGGTAACGCCACCAGGGACCTGCTCTTCAGCTCGTTCCTGATGACATTCCGAGAGAGTACCGCAATTCCCAGATTGGCCTCCACCGCTCTCTTGATGCCCTCAGAGGAACTCAGTTCCATGGTGACCTTCTTCTCAATACCGTATCGTTTGAGCACATACTCTATGAGTCCCCTGGTCCCCGAGCCCTCTTCTCTCAAAATGATGGGTTGGGGTTCGGAGGATAGCGTCTTCATGGTGAGGTGGCCTTTTCCCGCCCACTTGTGTTTGGGGGAGCAGACAATCACAAGTTCATCCTTCATGAAGAATTCCACCTGGAGGTCGGGATGCTTGGGGGGTTCCTGCATGAACGCGAAATCGAGCTCCCCCGCCGTGCATTGTTCCACCGCCTCCTGACGGTTCTGAATATGCAGGGCGATGTCCGCCTTGGGGAAAAGATCCTTGAATTCCCCCAGGAACCTCGGGAGCACATAGATCCCCACGGTGCTGGACGCCCCGAGTACGATCCTGCCGACATCACCCGTGCCGAATTCCGTCATGACAGCATTGATTTCGTCTATAAGACCAAGAAGCCGCTCGGAGTATTCAAAAAACACCTTTCCCGCATCGGTCAGGGTTATCTTTCGATTGATACGATCAAAAAGACGCACGTTCAGCGCATCTTCCAGGTCCTTGATCTGGATACTCACCGAAGGCTGCGAGAGGTGCATCTTCTTGGCGGTTTTGGTAATACTCAGGGTTTTTGCGGCGATATTGAAGATGTGCACCTGGTGGATATTCATAGTTCCCCTACACCATAATTTACTTTCGTTTAACATTACCATAAGAGATTTGTATTTGACACGGTTAAAATGGCTCTATATATACAGCTCCAGCCTATAGCAATCTTTCAAAGGGCTATAGACCTCCTTTTAGGCCCACTACCACCTCTTATTGAGTGGGCCCTTTTTTTTTGCTATCAAGAGATCCATGAAGGACGATCCTACCTTCAATGCTCCTTTTCTGAAGCTCAAAGGGCTGAAGGTGTCAGCCCCGAAGAAGCCCGGGGAAAAACCTCCCGCAAAAACCGCCGTGCCTCTGCCGGAACCGGAGACCAAGGATGACGAGGCGGCCCTGCTCTCAGCAGCCATGGAGGGGGTGAGACCCATCATGAATGATCTGGTGATGCAGGAGCCCGTGGACCAGTCAGCCATTGTTCAGCAGGTCCGAGACAACCTGAGGAAGCAGGATCAGGAGGTCGTGGACACGCTTCAGGCCCTTGTCTCGGGAAAAAATCGCTTTGATGTCACCTGCACCGGGGAATATCTGGAGGGCCAGGTAATATCCCTGGATCCTAGGGTTTTGAAGCAGCTGAAATCAGGAGAATTCACCATCCAGGCCCACCTCGACCTCCATGGCCTCATCAAGGAGGATGCGAAGACAACATTGAACACCTTCATCCAGAATTCCCATGCCATGGGATACCGGTCACTGCTCATCATCCATGGCAGGGGGCTCAAATCGGACATCGGTCCGGTTCTGAAGGAAGGGGTTGTGAGATGGCTCACCACAGGGACACTCTCTCACCTCGTGCTGGCCTTCTGTTCGGCAAGGCCCTGCGATGGGGGCACCGGGGCCATGTACGTTCTCCTGAAGAAGCGCCCTGTGAAATCGAAATGGAAAAGACCTCTGTGATGAAGCACCCGGATCATACCTACAGAACCACTTAAGATCCGAGCATCCCCCTCTCCCGCACAACCCTCGCTTCACTTGATTGCCAGCTGTCCCAGCCGGATGAACAACTCAGTAGCGGCGACCCTGAGGTTGATGTTCTCATGGACACCCCGGCGCATTGACCTTATGAGATCGAGGACCTCCTCGATTTCTGCAAGGCCTGCCAGCCTGAAGTGCATGAGCCTGAGCTCCTCGTTCAGCACCCTGTCGGAGCCTTGCCTCAGCACCATGATATCGCGTATGACGGACTCCGCCTTTGAGAGCACCTCGGGAAGAAGGTCCCACCCCTCCTGATCGAAGTATTTCCTGGCGAGCAGGGCCGGATCCCCCCCGGTGAGAAGCCCGACCAGTTCACTGCTGACACCATCCGATTCCAGGGCATCACATACCCTCTCCCTCGCGCAAGGTCCGCCATCACCGTACGATGACAGGTCTCTCTGGGCCTCTTCATCACTGAATCGCATGAGTTGGCATCTCGATACGACTGTCGGCAGCAGAAGCTTGGGCCTGTGGCTGATCAGCATTATCACGGTATGATCTGGAGGTTCTTCCAGGGTTTTCAGCAGCGCATTGGCGCTTTCCATGTTCAGGCTTTCAGCAGGCTCGATCAGAACACATTTTCTCCTGGCCTCGTATGGTCTCAGACCGATATCGGCGAGTATATCCCGAATGTCGTCCACCTTGATCCACCGGGCTTCCGGGATCACCGACACAAGGTCAGGATGGGAGTCCGAGTCCGCCTTGATGCAGCTCGTGCACCTCCCGCACGCATCTCCCGACCGCTCGAGGCAGTTCAGCGCCTTGAAGAACTCCCGTGCCATGGCGGTCTTTCCCAGGCCGGCAACCCCGGCGAACAGGAGGGCGTGAGGTATTTTCCCGGAAAGGCAGTATCCTCTCAGAAGGTCCTTGATACGGGAATGTCCTGGTATATCCTCCCACATGAGGTGATTGTAGCCCATGGGTGTTCTCCTTGGCAAATGCTCTGTGGGGTTAGAGAGAATCTCCTGGATGGTTTTGCATGAAAAACATAGTCACTTGATTATCCGACCCTTAACCTGCCCATAAGCCCCTCCTTGACTTCATGGGCTTTTTTCAGCTAAAAGCCTAAATTCGAGATTTGGCTAATGGGAGGATCGATGAGGAAATTTCGAACGGATAATCTGAAGGATGTAATCATCATGTCGCAATCCGGGTCGGGGAAGACATCGCTCGGCGAGGCATTCCTGTTCAATGCCAAAGCAACAACACGCCTTGGGAAGGTACTCGACGGCAATACCGTCCTGGATTTCGAGCCCGAGGAGGTAAAGCGGCAATCCTCGATATTCAGCGCACTGCATAACTTCAAGTGGAAGAATACCGGGGTGATCATGCTGGACACCCCCGGAGACAACAATTTTACCTCCGAGGCCATTCTCGGCCTGAAATCCGCCGATAATGCACTTTTTGTGATCGATGCCATCGATTCCATCAAGCCTTATTCCGAGAACCTCTGGAAACTGGCAGCTGCCGAAGGTGTTACCCGCACATGCTTTATCAGCAAGATGGACAGGGAGCGCGCCAATTTCGACCAGGTGCTCCAGGACATCACCGAGGTCTTCGAGATCAAACCGCTGCCTCTGACCCTGCCCATCGGTGCCGAGGACAGCTTCGCCGGTGTGGTGGATGTGCTCAAGAAGAAGGCCTTCCTCTATGAAAAGGACGGTTCCGGTTCCTCCAAGGAAGCCCCTATTCCTGCAGACATGCAGGACCAGCTGGAAGAGGTCTACGGCAAGGTCATAGAAGACCTGGCCGAGGTCGACGACGCCCTTATGGAAAAGTATCTGGAGGGCGGCGAGCTCTCACAGGCAGAGCTCGACAGCGCACTGTCCGAAGGCCTCACAAAGGGAATGTTCCTCCCCGTGTTCTGCGGTTCCGCTCTGCTGAACATGGGTGTGCAGCCTCTCATGGACTTCATGGCGTCTTCCTTTATATCCCCCGAAAAGAGAACCATCCCCGCACTGAAGAACAGCAAGGGCGAAACCAAGGAATACAAGCCGACTGAAGACCAGCCCTTCTGCGGGTACGTATTCAAGACCATGAGCGACCCTTACACCGGGACCATGAGCATCATCCGGTGCCTGTCGGGCACGCTGAGCCCTGACTCGAACGTCTACAACGCCAGAAGCGAGATCAAGGAGCGCATCGGATCCCTCATCATGCTGGAAGGGAAAGCGCAGAAACCCCTTGAGCTGGTGGGGCCGGGGGACATCTTCGCCGTTGCCAAGCTTAAGGAGACCAAGACAGGTGACACGCTCCTTGCCGAGTCCATACCGTTCACCCTCCCCAGCCCGGTCTTCCCCGAGCCCATCATGAACATGGCAGTGAGCCCCAAGACAAAGGCCGACGTGGAGAAGATCATGCCCGCCTTCCAGAAGATCATGGACGAAGACCCTGTCCTCAAGGTGTTCCGCGACGAGCAGACCGGCGAGTTCATCCTGTCGGGCCTGGGCCAGCTCCACATAGAGATCGCCGTGGACCGTCTCAAGAGGAGGTACGGCGTCGAAGTGGATCTGAAGACCCCCAAGGTGCCCTACAAGGAGACCATCACCGCCAGCGCAGAGGTTCAGGGCAAGCACAAGAAGCAGACCGGCGGCCACGGCCAGTTCGGCGACTGCTGGCTCAGGATCGAACCCCAGGAGCGTGGTGCCGGCTTTGAATTCGTCAACGCCATCGTGGGGGGCGTCATCCCCAGGCAGTACATCCCGGCCATCGAAAAGGGAGTGGTCGAATCCATGCAGACAGGCCCCCTGACGGGGAATCCTGTGGTGGACATAAAGGTCACCGTGTACTTCGGGTCCTACCACGAAGTGGACTCCTCGGAGATGGCCTTCAAGATCGCAGGCTCCCTGGCCTTCAAGAAGGCCATGGAGCAGTGCAGACCCATCCTCCTGGAACCCATCATGAATATTGCGGTGACGGTGCCCGAAGAGTGCATGGGCGACGTCATGGGCGACCTCAACAGCCGCAGGGCGAAGATCGAAGGCATGAACTCCCGGGGCAAGTACCAGGAGCTCAAGGCCCAGATTCCTCTGGCCGAGGTGCTCACCTATGCGGCGAGCCTTACCTCCATCACGTCGGGAAGAGGCACGTTCACCATGAGCTTCTCTCATCTCGATCCGGTGCCGTATAACCTCCAGGACAAGATCATAGAGGAGGCAAGGGCGGCAAGGGATGGAAAATAACGAGTCAGAAGCCTCCATCAGGAGCCTGTATCAGAAGATACAGACCATGTCGGTTTCGGAGAAGCTCGACCTTGCACGCAAGGCCACCAAGGAGGCCCGGACCATCCTCATCCGGGATTCCAACAAGCTTGTTCAGCTGGCTGTCGTAAACTCCCCGAAGATAACCGAGAGCGAGATACTGGCTATTGCGAGCAACCGGCAGGTGACCGATGAGGTGCTCAAAGAGATCGGCATGAACCGGGAATGGCTGAGGAACTACCAGGTCAGGCTCGCCCTTGTGAACAACCCCAAGACACCACTTTCCATAGCCATGGCTCAGATCTCCTATATCAACCAGCGCGACCTTGCACTGCTGGCAAAGAGCAAGGGAGTTCCGCGTCCCATCGTGATAGCGGCGGCCGGGAGACTCAAGGATGTGAAGAGATGAAGAAGGCAGGGGTCCTCACTTTGAGCGATAAGGGGGCGGCCGGCCAGCGGGAAGACATAAGCGGCCCCACCATCAGGGGAATCCTTGCAGGCATGGACATATCCATCAAGATCACGGAGGTCATACCCGATGAAATCGGGCTCATCAAGGACCGGCTGGAAAACTGGTGCGATGAACAGGGCCTCGACCTCATCGTCACCACCGGCGGCACCGGGCTCTCGCCGAGGGATGTGACCCCTGACGCCACGCTCTCCGTTATCGATAAGAGGGTCCCCGGCATGGAGGAGGTCATGCGGGCCGAAAGCATGAAGAAGACCCCCCATGCCATGATATCCCGGGCCGTGGTGGGCGTGAGGAAACACACGCTGATCGTCAACCTCCCGGGAAGTCCCAAGGCAGCCAGGGAATGTCTCGAAGCCCTTGCACAGGCGCTTCCGCACGCCCTCGACAAACTCGGCGGAGACATGAGTGACTGTGCACAGACTTGATGTCCTTTAAAGAAAAAAGAGGATAGGTTCCTTCCCGATGGCGGGTTGTATGATGGGTGCCCATCCTGTTGTCATACCAGCCTATGGACCCATGATTAATCATCTCGCATGGCCACGGCCTCTTTCGCTTCCAACCCGAAAAAAATAAAGTTTTTCTCAACAGATGCCGTAATAAAGATGATGTTGATGTACGTTGTTCAGTCGCGAGGATGCATGAAGAGGAGATATGAGTGCGGCTCAAGCGTGATCTGAGATACTCTGTAGAGACGAACGATACCGGCAAGGCCGTACGTTTCCACGACTTTCAGAAGAACGAACATTCCTGCCGGGTCAAGGACTATTCGCGAACCGGCGTTTCCTTCTACCTCGAGGACGGCAGCCTGCTCCTGCATATCGGCGACATCATCAACGACCTGAAGTTCTACTCCTTCGACCAGGAGGTCCATGCCGCCGGTGCAACCATTATCCATATAGAAGACGAGGAAAAGGATGGACAGGTCGTCTCCTGCATCGGTTGTTCCTACAACGATCAGCCCATGGATGTCTATTCCGTGATGCGGGCCGACAAGATCTCAAAGCTCCAGAACGATTTTTTGGACTTTGTCCAGTCCATGGCTATAGAGGAGAACCTCGACCCGGAATTCGTCAACCTCACCTCTCACCTCCATTTCATCCTCGAGGGTTTCTCCGAACGGCTCACCAGGGACCTCAACGGTATCAGAGACGAGGATGAGGGCATCCAGGAAGCCCTCCTGGAAACATTGCGCGAGCTTGCCTTCGATGCGCTGTTCGACGAACTGAACCGTTACTACGACCATTTCACCACCATCATCAGCCGTTTCACCGATTCCAAGCAGCATTTCATCCACCGGGAATTCTTCCAGAAACGCCTGAACGAATACCTGACGAAGTCAGCCCTCTTCCACCGGAGCATCACCAAGCCGCTGGGCTATGCAGGTGATTACGAGATGATGAACATCATCTACCGGAACACCTTCGAGGGCGATTCGCTCTTCGCACAGGTGCTGAACAAGGTCGACTGCGAGGGAACAGCCTCCCGCGCCGTGAGAAACCGCAGATCGTATCTGTATAAAAAGCTCCGCGACCTCTTGGCGGGCAACACCACGGGTGGAGACCTCAAGATCATGAGCGTCGCCTGCGGGCCCGCCCATGAATTCACCGATCTCATCCGGGGATACGACGGGAAGACGCTTCCCTTTGCCATCGAGTTCATAGCCATGGACCAGGACAGCCTTGCCCTTGGAGATGCGCGTTCCCGCATAGAACCGATCATCAGGGAGAATCCGAGTCTGAAGGTGCACTTCGAACAGGACAACATCAAGCGCCTCATCGTGGAAAAGGAAAACGGGAAGAACCTCTACGCAGGGGCCGACATGGTATACACAGCCGGGCTCTTCGACTATCTCTCGGACAGGGCATCGAACCGGCTCATCCACAAGCTCTACAGCTTCCTGAAGCCTGGCGGCCTCCTGACCGTCGGCAACTTCGGGATCTACAACCCCCAGCGGTTCATCATGGAATACGGGGCCGAGTGGTTCCTGATCCACAGAAGCGAGGAAGAGCTGAAACGGCTGGCCACCGACCTTCCGGACAATCCCGACATGATCGTGGAGAAGGAACCCGAGGGCGTCAACCTCTTTCTGAATATCAGAAAACCCCTGCGACAGTCTTCCTGATCGATGCAGGACTATGCCGGAGTCTCTCCCGCAGGGACCTCGGGCATGCCGAAGACCTCCTCAAACTGGGCGATATCCGGCAGTTCGGACAGAGAGGTCAGCCCGAACACCTCAAGGAATTTGGTCGACGTTGAATAGAGCAGTGGTTTGCCGGGTTTGATGTCGATGAGCTGGTGTCTGACGAGCTGCTTCAGGCTCGACGTGGAGTCCACCCCCCGGATGCCGTCGATGGTCTGTTTCGAGCACGGCCCCTTGTAGGCTACTACGGCCAGGACTTCCAGCGCCGCTCCGGTAAGCTTTACCGGGCTCACCAGCTGGCGTATGGAGGATGCATACTCCGGCATGGTCGCAAACAGATACCCGTCACCTGCACGGCTGATCCGGAAACTCCTGTGGGATGTCTCGTAGATGTCGTTCAGCTCCGCCACGAACCGCTCGATGTCCTCGGGTGACGAGCCTGGCAGGACCCTCAGGATATCCTTGACGGCCACGGCCCCGCTGGATGAGAAGATGAGCGCCTCTACGATCTCCCTGTTCGCCATAACGCAAGACCCCCGGTTTCAGGATTCGGTGATCCTCATGTCCTGTCTTTCCTCTGCATGAGAAAGATGGTTGAGAACAGGCCCCGCTGGATGATCGTCACGATACTGAGCCTGGACATCTCGAGGGCCGCCATGAAGGCGCCGATGAGCTCGGTCTTCTCGCCGCTCGGCGCGGCCTCGCTCAGCGAGATCTTCCTGCGGCCCTGAAACAGCGCCTGGATACGTGCCATGATCTCGCGGATGCTGAACCGCATGGGTGTGACCTTCATGATGAGCTGCCTGGTGCGGCCTCTAATGGCGGCGATCGCCTCCATCAGAGGTCCCAGACTCGTCCGGCTGACCTCCCGCTCCTCCTGGACGGATCCCTTGGGGAAGGTGTCCCAGTAGAGCATGGGCCTCATGCCGAGTTCGCGAGATGCCGCCTTGATGGCCTGATAGGCCAGAAGCATCTCCCTGAGTTCCTCGACGGGATTTTTCCCGTCTTCGTCCCGGTGGGAAAACTCGTCGGGAAGCAGGATGCGGGATTTGAGCCAGATGAGATAGGAGGCCATGTCGAGGAATTCTCCCGCAAGGGAGATATCGAGCAGCCGCACCCGTTCGATATAGGAAAGGTACTGGTCTATGATGGGGGACACTTCCAGATCGTACAGGGTGAACCGGTTTTTCTCGATGAGGTAGAGCAACAGGTCCAGGGGACCCTCGAACATGGGCAGGTGCAGGACGAAGTCCATGCTCCCTGCCGGAGTAACCGCCACGGACTGTTCCATCATCTCATCCAGGCATCGAGAGCTTCATGACCCCCCTGACCCGGGCCATGGTGAGCTCGGATTCACGGGTCGCGGTTACACAACCCGCATTGAGGATGTCGTCCACCAGGGTCGTGTGGCCCTGGTAATACGCGATCCTTTCCCACACCGGCGCGAACTCGGCAACGAGGTTCCTGATGAGGACTTTCTTGCAGTCGACGCATCCCCACTGTGCACTCCTGCATCCGGCCTGTATCTCCTCGCGGGTCGCCTCGTCGGTGAAGAAATCGTGGAAGGGATAGAGATTGCAGTCCCTCGGCTCGCCGGGGTCGCTCCTGCGCATGCGCTTGACGTCCGTGAGCATCTGCATCACCTTGGGCTTCAGGCTCTCCTCCGTCTCGGCGATGAAGATGGCGTTGCCGTAGGACTTGGACATCTTCCTGCCGTCGAGGCCCGGCACCTTGGGGGCCTCGGTGAGGATCTCCTTCGGCTCCCTGAGAGTCTCGGCCCCGTAGAGGTAGTTGAACCGCCGCGCGATCTCCCGGGTCAGCTCCAGGTGGGGGAGCTGGTCCTCGCCGATGGGGACTCTGTCGGCATGATAGATCACGATGTCCGCCGCCTGGAGGACGGGGTATCCCAGGAATCCGAACGTGCTCAGGTCCTTCTCCTTGAGCTCCTCCCTCATCTCCTTGTAGGTGGGGTTCCGCTCGAGCCACGAGATCGGGGTGATCATGGACAGGAGCGTGAACAGCTCCGCATGGCCCTTGATGTCGGACTGGCGGAACAGGACCGACTTCTCCGGATCGAGACCTACGCTCAGCCAGATGGTCACCATGTCACGCGCACTCTGGGCGATGATGGACGGATCCTTGTACTCGCTGGTCAGCGCATGCCAGTCGGCAATGAAATAAAAGCATTGGTATTCATCCTGGAGGCTCACCCAGTTCTTCAGGACACCGAGGTAGTGCCCCAGGTGGAGGTCGCCGGTGGGTCTGATGCCGGAAACGATGCGTTTCTTGCTCATGTCTCTCCTCTTCTAGCTCAGAAGTACATATACGATGCCGTGGATGATGGGCGCTATGACGATATCAACGACCCTCGTGAAGATGAGCAGCAGCAGGATGATGAATCCGTAGGGCTGCAGCTTGGAATACGAGTATGCAAGCTTGGCGGGGAGCAGGCCCTCCATGATGTGGCTGCCGTCTAAGGGGTGTATGGGGATGAGGTTGAAGACGGCAAGCCCGACGTTGATCATGACCATCATCTGCAGCATGATTACCAGCGGATAGAGGGCTGTCGATGCGAGGACCGGTCCGATGAGCTTGAGGACCAAGGCAGTGGCGGCCGCCAGCACCAGGTTCGAGGCGGGACCTGCCAGGGATACCCACACCATGTCCTGGCGGGGTCGCTTGAAGTACCTCGGGTCCACCGGGACCGGCTTGGCCCAGCCTATCATGCGGGTGACGAAGAGCACCAGAAGCCCGATGGGATCGATGTGCCTGACGGGGTTGAAGGTGAGCCTGCCCGCCATCTTTGCCGTGGGGTCGCCGAACAGATAGGCCGCATATCCGTGGCACACCTCGTGGACTGTAATGGAAAACAGCACCGGCACGATGAGCAGCGCTATCTGGCTGAGATACTGGTTGATCTGATTCATTGCACAGGCCTTATACCTTATGGGGGTCATGGTGTCAAAAAGTTAACCCGGACCTTTTTCCTCCTTGACGAAACGGGCTTCCCGGACTTACAATCCCTTCGTTCCACAGGGGTGGCTCTTGAGAGCCTGAGATCATACCCTTTGAACCTGACCTGGATAATACCAGCGTAGGGAGATCGTGAGGGAAATCACTTTTCCTTCACACGGGTAGAAGAGCCGTCTCCTTTGAGGAGGCGGTTTTTTTGTTTTCCGGTACGCCTACCCGCCGCGGGTCATCTCGATGCCTTCCCGAAAACATTCATCCACCAGGAGGACACTATGTTGAATGAGGTGACCATCACCAGGGCCATCATCTCCTCGTACCTTGCAAAGCTCGACCGGGCGCTCGAGCTGGATGTGGCCATCGTCGGGGCGGGACCGTCGGGACTGGTAGCCGGATACTACCTGGCAAAGGCCGGGAAGAGGGTGGGGCTCTTCGAGAAGAAGCTCTCCATCGGCGGAGGCATGCTGGGCGGGGGTATGATGTTCAACGAGATCGTGGTCCAGGATGAAGCCCTGCCCGTAGTACGGGAGCTGGGTATACGGTCTGCCGCCTATGCCGAGGGATACCACACCGTGGATGCCATCGAGGCCATGGGGTGCATGGTGTATCGGGCCGTCAGGGCGGGCCTGCTGGCATTCAACTGTATCACCGTCGAGGATGTCGTGTTCAGGGACTTCAGGGTCTCGGGCCTGGTCATCAACTGGTCTCCCGTTGAGTCGGCCGGCCTCCATGTGGACCCCCTGACCCTGCATGCACGCTATGTCCTCGATGCCACCGGGCACGGGGCGGATGTGGTCTCGCGCCTGACCCGCAAGATGGGAGTCCGGCTCCATACGGAGACCGGCGGTCTGCTGGGTGAGAAATCAATGGATGCCGGGCTCGGCGAACGGCACACCGTGGAGAACACCCGCGAGGTCTACCCAGGCCTCTATGTTTCGGGCATGGCGGCCAATGCGGTCTTCGGAGGATGCCGCATGGGACCGATTTTCGGCGGGATGTTCCTCTCCGGCAGAAAGGCTGCCGAGGAGCTGTCAGCGAGGCTCGAGGAATGAACGGGGAGACATGCCGGATCGTGGATGCGAACCTCAACCGCATCACCGAGGGGCTGCGGGTGGCGGAGGATGTCTGCCGGTATGCGTGGAACATCCGGGGCGTCCAGGGAAGGCTCAAGTCCCTGCGTCATCGGGTAGCGGTCCTCCTGGACCGGGGGGGATTCATCCCCTCGCGGAATCCGATGGCGGACGTGGGCCGGTCGTCGTCAGGGGCGCTGGAATCGCGCAGGGCGGACCTTGCCGAAGTGGTGAAGGCCAACCTGAAACGGGTCGAGGAAGGGCTCAGGGTCCTCGAGGAGATCTTCAAGATCAGCGACCTGAAGATCTCTGCCGCATGCAAGAACCTCCGCTATGAGACCTATGAGATCGAGCGGAAGATCTTCGCCGTTCGGGAAAGGTCCCTGGGGAGAGGGCTCTACCTCATCCTGACCGCACCGTGCCGGGGCATCGAGGATCTCGCTTCCGCTGCGACGGCCTCGGGCCTGCCCGCCGTCCAGCTCCGGTGCAAGGAGGGGGACGACAGATACTTTCTCGATCTTGCAGGGAAAATCAGGAAGCTCACCTCAGGCTCCACGACCCGGTTCATCATAAACGACCGCATGGACATCGCGTGCCTGGCCGGGGCGGACGGCGTACACCTGGGGCAGAAGGACGTCGATCCCGCCCGCGCCCGGACCCTCCTGGGGCCCGATGCCGTCATCGGCCTGTCCACCCACGACCTCGACCAGGTCCGACGGGCGAATACGTTGCCTGTGGATTACATCGGCTTCGGCCCCATATTCGAGACCGCATCCAAAGACAATCCCGACCCGGTGACGGGAACGGCTGCCCTGGCGGAGGCGGTTTCCCTTTCCACCGTTCCGGTGGTGGCCGTCGGGGGCATTACCGGGGATGCCATCCCCGCACTGAAACGGACCGGATGCCATGACGTTGCCGTCATCGGTGCAGTGACCCGGTCCGCAGACCCGTGCACGGAAACGCTCCGCCTGCACACCCTTTTTCTGGAGGAATCATGACACGCATGCAGCTTGCAGCACAAGGCACTCTCACCGCAGAGATGATTCAGGCAGCCGTCCATGAAGGGATCGATCCGGAGACCGTCCGGCAAGGGCTCGCCCAGGGAACCGTCGTGATCCCGAAGAACCGCACGAGGACCTTCCCCCTTGTCCGTGCCATAGGCAGGGGCATGAGGATCAAGGTCAACGCCAATATCGGCGCTTCCCCCCTGTGCACGGATATCGGGGTGGAACTCGGCAAGCTGGCGGCAGCCGTTCACCACGGCGCGGACGCCGTCATGGACCTCTCCCTGGGCAGAGAGCTCAGGCATATCCGGGCGGAGATCCTCGGGGCATCACCAATCATGGTGGGTACGGTGCCCATCTATGAGACGGCATACGACCTCTCGTCCCGGGGCAGGGACATCACGGACATGACCATAGACGACATCCTCTCAACGATCCGGAGACAGGCCGAGGAGGGTGTGGACTTCATGACTATCCATTCCGGCGTGAACCTCTCCGCCCTGTCCGCCATGCAGAACCAGGGGAGGTCCCTGGACGTGGTGAGCAGGGGCGGCTCCATGCTCATTGCCTGGATGCGGAAGAACAGGAGGGAGTCCCCCCTCCATGAGCACTTTGGTGCCGTCCTGGATATCCTTGCCGACTACGATGTGACCCTGTCCATAGGCGACGGCATGAGACCGGGCTCCACGGTGGACGCTACGGACCGGGCACAGATTACCGAACTCGTCGCCCTGGGCGAGCTTGCCGACCGTGCGTGGGACAGGGGGGTCCAGGTGATTATCGAAGGCCCGGGCCATGTCCCCCTGAACATGATCGAGGAGAACGTCAGGCTGGAAAAGTCCCTGTGTAACGGAGCGCCGTTCTATGTGCTCGGCCCCCTGGTCACGGACTGCGCGGCGGGCTACGACCACATCGCAGGCGCCATCGGCGGGGCTCTTGCAGCCTACTTCGGCGCCGACTTCCTGTGCTACGTGACCCCGGCAGAACACCTCAGGCTGCCCGATGTCCGGCACGTGGTCGAGGGGGTCGTCGCGTCGCGGATCGCCGCCCATGCCGCAGACCTCGCAAGAGGTCTTGCTTCTGCCCGGACACGGGAACAGGAGATGGCTTCGGCACGTAAGACCCTGGCATGGGATCGGCAGTACGAGCTGTCGGTCAATCCGTCGCATGCCCGGATGCTCAGACAGGAGAGCGGCATCGGCGATGGGGATGCCTGTACCATGTGCGGGGAGTTCTGTGCCATCAAGCGGTTGAGGGAATGACACGGGCCATCCCTGATCCTTCTTCCCTTGCCCATATGGTTTCACCCTGCTAACGGTGAACACATGCACGACCCCCTCATCATCTGGCCACCGCTGACCAGGGGAACCCTGGTCAGGCGATACAAACGGTTCATGGCGGATGTCGCCCTCGATGACGGCACCGTGATCACCGCCCACTGCCCCAATTCAGGCCGGATGCTGGCGTGTTCGGACCCGGGCAACACCGTTTACCTGTCCCTGTCCGCCAGTCCCGGCAGGAAATTCCCCCACACCTGGGAGCTGATCGAGATGCCCGATACCCTCGTGGTGGTCAACACCCTGCGGGCCAATCAGCTCGCCAGGTCCGCCATAGAGAGAAGGTTCATCCCCGAGCTGTCCGGGTACACTTCCCTGAAATCCGAGGTCAGGATCAGCGACAGGTCCCGGATCGACCTGGTCCTCGAAGGACGGGGCCTTGAGCCGTGCCTGGTCGAAGTCAAGAGCTCCACCCTGGTGGAACAGGGAATGGCCATGTTCCCCGATGCCGTGACGACCAGGGGATTGAAACACGTCCGGGAGTTGCAGGCCATGCGGCACAAGGGATACCGAGCCGTCATGCTTTTCATCATCCAACGTACCGACGCCCACTCCTTCGCCCCAGCCGCCCGTATAGACCCGGCATATGCCGACGGGCTCAAGGAGGCCTGCACGGACGGCGTCGAGGCGCTGGCCTACGACACGGCCATCGACCTCTCGGGGGTGACGCTGGGCAGGAACATTCCTTGCATAGTATAATGCGGGACAGGGAACCTTTCCATATGCCATCGACCCCCTGTGTTGAAATAGCATCTCCCCGTCACTATTAGATTCTTAGGACCGTTCACCCGTGCATGCGGTGCCGGTACCGAAGGGAGCGAACATGAAGAAACAGGCTCAAGCTGATAACGAGGTTACCCTCCTCGCCGCGGACAAGACAAAGGACAAACACCCGGCCGGGGCTGATATCGGGAAAGGGGCAAAACCGGAGCCTATAAAGAATATCTACAACGAGATCATACACTCCCTCATGGACAAGAACAGGAAGAGGGTTGTCCGATACTACTGCGCCAACAGCAGGTGCAATACTGCTTTCTATGATGCAGCCTCGGGATACCAGTGTCCTTCATGCGGATCCATCGGGATCATCAGCGAATACAAGCATGACACATCCCTTGAAGATGATCTGAGCAAACCCGTCCTCGGGTACCTCGATACCATCGGACGTCTCTTCTGCAAGAGTTGCACGCACCGTTACGGCCTGACCGACGAGGTGAGCATGGTCATCTATCATGACAGCGATCCGTATAAAGGCGAACGTTGTGATGTCTGCAGGGTGAGGCTCAACGAGACGGGAAAGCATTCAGACTGATCGCACCGACATCCTTGGCACGCCCCCTCCCCGCCCAGGAGGGGGCATGCCTGCCCACTCCCCAAATGTATTCTTTTCAGCTATAAGAACATCCCTATGAGCACCATGCGCATCAACCGGTTCATCGCAGCCACCGGAGCCATATCCAGGAGAAAAGCCGACGAACTCGTCAGAGCGGGGCGTGTCCGGATAAACGGGACAAGGGCTCTTCTCGGAGACATCGTGGATCCTGAAGAGGATGAGATAAGCCTTGAGGGAAGAATCCTGAGCCGACAGACGACCTGCGTGCTGGTCATGTACAAGCCGAAGAACATGCTCACGACCCTGAGCGACCCCCAGGGGAGACCCTGCATCAGCGACCTCATCCCCAAACAGTACCGCGGTGTGTTCCCGGTAGGGAGGCTGGATTTTGACGCGGAGGGCCTTCTCATCCTTACCAATGACGGGGATTTGGCACATGCACTCCACCATCCCTCGTACCGGGTCCCCAAGACATATCTGGTCAAGGTGACGCCTTCGGCGACGAGGGATGCCATGGAGCGTATGGAGAGGGGGGTCGTCCTCGACGGGAAGAAGACCCTGCCTGCGAAGATCGTTTTCGCGCATGAAAGCTCTGAGGGTTCCACCCTGAGGATCACCTTGATCCAGGGCCTGAAGAACCAGATCAAGCGGATGGCGGTCGCCGTCGGGTTGAGGGTGGTCTCCATCAAACGGATCAGTGTCGGACCCCTGGTGCTCAAGGGGCTCTCCCCGGGCGATATCCGCGAACTGAACCCGGCCGAGGTCAGCCTCCTCCATAAGATACGAAAAAAACAATAATAAAACTTGACATGTGCCTTCTGCACTTTATATTCTATTCTATAATCAGTTTATTACAGGAGGAGATGCATGAACAAGTCCGAATTGATAGAAGAACTCTCCATGCGCATGGCTCTCCACCCCAAGAAAGCCGAAGCCCTGGTGAACTCCATCCTCAACTCCATGATCACTGCCATGAAGAACAAACGGCGTGTCGAAATCCGCGGTTTCGGCAGCTTTGTCATGAGGGACTACAAACCCTACACCGGACGCAATCCCAAGAGCGGAGAGAAGATCCAGGTCAAGTCAAAAACCCTGCCTTTCTTTAAATCCGGCAAAGACATGCGGGACCAGGTGAACGGTAAAGAGCAGTAATCCGTGCACCGTGCCGGGTCTGAATCTTTTTGCATCAGTGAGCGTCTATATATTGACGCATCTTATGGTTTGCGTTATAATACACACCAAGAAATATGGCGACCCATTCCATACTCATTGTAGATGACGAGGCCCAGAACAGGGAGTACCTTTCGGAAATCCTTTCCGAGGAAGGGTACACCGTGTCGAACGCCGTTAATGGGAGGGACGCCGTTTCCAGGCTTACGCAGGAGACGTTTCACGTCGTCCTCACCGACCTCCAGATGCCCGAACTCGACGGGCTCGGCGTCATTCAGCACCTCGTCGACAACAAATTGAACACCATCGGCATCCTCTACACGGGCTACGGTTCCGTCAAGACAGCAGTGGATGCCATGAAACTGGGGGCCTTTGATTACATCACCAAGCCCTTCAAGGCCGACGAGATAAAGGTGGTGGTGAAGAAGGCCCTGGACCATCTTGCGCTGCAGGAAGAAAACATCTATCTCAAACAGCAGCTCAAGGCCAAGTACAAGTTCGAAAACATCGTGGGAACCTCGGACAAGATGCAGAAGATCTTCAGCCTCATCGACAAGGTTGCATCTACGGACTCCACGGTCTTGATCCTCGGCGAGTCCGGGACAGGGAAAGAACTCGTGGCACGGGCACTCCACTTCAACTCGACTAGGTCCGCCAATCCCTTCGTGCCGGTCAATTGCGGGGCCATCCCGGAGGAACTGCTGGAGAGCGAGCTGTTCGGCCACGAGAAGGGTGCGTTCACCGGGGCATTCAGGACGAGGATCGGAAGGTTCGAGCTGGCCAGCAGCGGCAGCATCTTCCTGGATGAGGTCTCCGAGATGAGCCCGAACCTCCAGGTCAAGCTGCTGCGGGTCATCCAGGAGAGGGAATTCGAGCGCGTGGGCGGGGTCAAGTCCATCAGGGCGGATGTCAGGATCATTGCCGCCACCAACCGGGATCTCGAGGAGGAAGTAGCCCAGGGCAGGTTCCGTGAAGACCTCTACTACCGGCTCAATGTCATCCCCTTACATCTTCCGCCTCTCCGCGACAGGATCGAAGACATACCGCTCCTCACCAAGCACTTCCTGGACAAATACAGAACCGGCAAGTCGCCCAAGAAGGTGGACTTCGGCAAGAAGGCCATGTCGGCCCTCATGCGGTATCGCTGGCCGGGCAATGTCCGCGAACTGGAGAACCTGGTAGAACGCATGGTCGTCCTGTGCGACGCCCCAGTCATCGAAGCGGAAGACCTGCCGGAGAAGATACTCGCCGGCGCAATGCCGGCGACCTCTACCGTGCCGCTCATCGACCTGCCCGAGGCGGGCATAGACCTGTCCACGGCAGTGAACGACTTCGAACGCAACATCATCATCCAGGCATTGAACAAGAGCAACTGGGTCAAGAACCGTGCGGCAAAGCTCCTCCATGTGAACCGGACCACCCTGGTGGAAAAGATAAAGAAGCAGAAGCTCGAGAAGCCAGCCGAAGTCAACCTGACCTAGAATCCCGGGGACCATCACCTGACCGGTCCGGCAATTCCCTCTGCCCCTCGCATGACTCTCCCGGTGATGAGGGGATGCTTTCCATGCGTTATCCTCCATGCTTTTCCTGTTTCATCCCGCAATATGGCATGGAAGTTGTATTTCCTTGCAGCGGTGAAGACCGACAAACCCATACGGATCATACTGAAGCATGCATCGATGCATGTCATGCATGCCCTGTGCATGATCCTCGTCGCCGCAGGCGCCGGGCGTGCGGGAGACATCATGACGGGGAGCTCCGGCGAGGGCACCAGAATCGTCTTCTATCTGAAGGCATCGGACAGCATCAGTCCGGATCTGGTGGAACAAAACCAGACACTGATCGTCAATTTTCCCCACACTGTCGCCGAGCCGCAGACGATCCAGGACCGGTTCATGATCGATAACCTATCCTTCGACGGCACCAAGGCCGTTATCGTGCTTCGTCATCCCTTTACCTGCAAGACATCATTCAAAAAGTTTCCAACACGCTTCGTCATCGACATCTCAGAAAAAAAGGCCGGTGATCCAGAGGTCCCGTGTCCCATACAACGCATCGATATCATTCCCGTAAAGTCCGGCCTCAATGTGGCCATGATCTTCGAGGAAGACACCTTGCCCGACATCCGGTCCACCAAGGAGGGCAGGATCTTCATCCACTTCCCTGCCGAGGTCACATGTCCGGACATGGAAAGGCTCTTCGAGGGAGTTCCTCTTCTGACCTTCTCCAGCCTCATGAAGATGGACAGCGGGTCAACCCTCACCCTGTCCCTGGACGGGAACTATAACCTGAAAAAAACCAGGCTCGACCGGGGAAACAGCCGGATCATCCTTGAAATGGGCATGAAAGACAAGGGATCGCACGAAACGAGGGAGCATGCGGCGAAAGGCCTCTTCGATATAGGAAACACCGCAGCGGTCATACAGATACTGGAGCCGCACATGCAATCCCTGACCCCAGGAGAAAAGATCCTCCTTGCCCGCGCCTACTGGTCACTTGCCTTCCCGTACAGGATGGGCGAGAAATCCGGCAAGGCCCTGTCCCTGATGAACGAGGTCACCAAAGAACTCTCCGGAGAATTCGAACAGGAAAGAGTCCAGCTTGAATACTGCTCCATGCTCATCCATGCAGGCCTGCCCAACGATGCTGTTCCGCTCATCGGCAGCCTGAAGGACTCAACGAACGGCGGCATCAAGGCCGAGGCTTCCATCCGGGAGATGGACATCATGAACCGGGCCGGATCCTACCAGGATGCCTACGCCTCAAGCAAACGTCTGTTGATAGGTCTCGGCGGAAAAGGACTCCCGGAAAGGCTGGCACCTTTATATTCGGCCGTCCTCGCCGACACGTACCTCGGATTGAATGATCATCCCAAAGCCCTGGACCTGTATCGCCAGGCCCTTGCAGCGGACCCGGACTATCCCCGGGACGACCCCGGCATCTACGCGCGGATGGGAGAAGCGGCATTCAAGATAAACGATTTCTCAACCGCCCGTGAATTCCTCACCTTGGCCATCAATCTCTCCATAGCAAAGGACAGGCAGAAGCAGCTCATCATGCTGGGCGACAGCCTCTACCAGACAGGCGAAAAAGACAGGGCCATCGTGGCGTTCTCCCAGGTGGAGAGCCTTGCCCCCGAGGGCGACAACATCGTCATCGCCAAGCTCAAGACTGCCCGCATCATCATAGAGAAGAATACGGACGAACGGGGAAGGCTTTCCAACAGGGCATTCAATGAGGTCATGGATATCTATGAATCCCTGAAAACCTCGGAGGAACTTAAGGACAAGTCACTGGCATCCCTGGTGAAGGTAAGGATCGCCCAGGCCTATGCGAAGCACGGCGACTGGGAAAAGGCCCTCGAGGTATACCATGAGGTATGGCGGAACACGAAGAAGGAGGATACGATCCATCACTATGCCCAGGTGGAGGCCATCAGGAGTATTATCCAGCGCGTCCGCGTCCTGTATCGGGACTCCCGATACGACCGTATCTACGAGATTTATATGTGCTACAAGGGGACCTTCATCAAGGAGATGCAGGACAGCGCAACCCTCTTCATCATAGGCGACGCCCTCAACCGCCTCGGCCAGAAAGAACAGGCCCGGACCATACTGGAACTGTCCACCAGGGGGGAATCCATCTATAAGGAGCAGGCCTTCTATCTGCTCTTCACCATCGACATCAAGCAGGGGAGATACCAGGAGGCCCTCATCTGGAACACCATCTACCTGAGCACCTACCCGAACGGGAAAGATGCACAGATCATGAGAGAACGGCGAGGCGAGGTCCTGTACCGGCTCGGCAGCCTCAAGGCGGCGTTGCCCGACCTCGAAGCCTCAGCCGCCAGTGGCAGCCCCCTGGCGCTCCATTCCCTGTCCTTCCTGGCGGACGCGTACAGGAGACTGAACCTGCCCCAGATGGAACAGCAGACCCTGGAGAGGATCATCGCCTTCCACCCCGACCGTGTATCCCCCATCATCGAAGAGGCGCTCTATCGACGGGCGAACCAGCTGCAGAAAGACGGTGATCTCGTGAGGGCATCATCCCTCTACCAGTCCCTCCTGGACGCATACCCCCGTTCACCCCATGCCCACTGGGCCATGTACTATCTCGCCGAGATAGCCCATCTCCAGGGAGACAACGAGAAGGCCAGGGGCCTCATGACCAACATCATACGCATCAGCAAGGATCCGGTCCTGATCGCTGCCGCACGGGTCACATCCGACGAGATGGAACTGAACAGGGAACTGCAGGGTTACGAGGTCATAAAGCGCAGATCGGAGAGGAACTGACCGGCCATGGGCATCGCCATACTGGATTCGGACAAGGAAACCGTCAACCTCCTCGCCGAGCTCATCGCCGAGACGGGAGAGTCGCCCAGTCCGTTCACCAGCAAGGACAAGTTCCTCGAGGTCATCGACCCGAAGCTGCATTCCATAGCCATCATATCCGATGAGTTCGTCGATGTGCTGGAAGGGACGAAACAGGTCTACGACACCATCGAGATCATCGGTATCGGCGGTGCGAACGGATCGGCGTGCATGAAGGCGGGGGCTGCTCACTTTCTGAAAAAGCCATTCCGGGCAGAGGAGATCGTGCGGGTCATCGAGGCGCTCAATACGCCGAAGAACGGCCGCCCCCAGGACAACGGGACCCCCTTTGTCGTAACCGACCCCTCCATGGGCCGTATCGTTGAAATCATCCGCAAGGTGGCCCCGACCCAGGCACCGGTCCTCATCATGGGAGAGTCCGGAACGGGCAAAGAGGTCATCGCGAGGACCATCCACGCCCTGAGCAAGAGAAAGGCGGGGCCGTATGTGGGGATCAACCTCGCAGCCATCCCCGAGACCCTCCTGGAGAGCGAGCTCTTCGGCTACGAGAAGGGTGCCTTCACCGGGGCGTATGCCACCAGGGTGGGCAGGTTCGAGCAGGCCGACGGCGGCACCATATTGCTCGACGAGGTGACCGAGATCGGATTCGGACTCCAGGCCAAGCTGCTGAGGGTGCTTCAGGAAAGGCAGATCGACCGCGTCGGCGGCAAGACACCCGTCAAGGTCGACTTCCGCGTAATCTCCACCACCAACAGGGACATAGAGGAGGAGATACGGACCGGGCGATTCAGAAACGACCTCTTCTTCCGCCTGAATGTCATCCCCATCAAGGTTCCCCCCTTGAGGGAACGGAGGGAAGACATCCTTCCCCTGGCGGCACACTTCATAAGAAAGATCGCAACCCGCGAGGGCATGCAGGAAAAATCGCTCAGCCCCGAGGCAAAAGATGCCTTGATGAAATACCCCTGGCCGGGCAATGTCCGGGAGATGGAGAACGTCATCGAACGCGCCATGATCCTCACCGAAGGAGACAGGATCTCCTCGGAGCATATCGTGGCTGACAACCCTGCCGGAGAGGATTCCGGATCTCTGCCCCCCCCGGGAACCACCATCCACGATATGGAAAAGCGTCTCATTTACTCCACGTTGCAGAAGGTGGACGGGAACAGAACAAAGGCGGCGACGCTGCTTGGCATCAGCATCCGTACCCTGCGGAACAAACTCAATGAATATACCAGGGGTGGTCAAAATTCTGACGATTTCCCCATGGACACGGACTGCCCCGATCCTGAAGATACCTGACTCTTCCACACCCCCGGACCCTTGGTACGACAATTGCTTCTGAAGGACGAGGAGAACAGATATGGGCAATATCTTCAGCAAGGTAATCTCGGACGCGACAGAAGACATGACCTACCGGACTTACCGCCAGGAGGTCATATCCAGCAACATCGCCAATGTTGACACCCCGGGATACAAGGCCAAGGAGGCACTGTTCGAGAAGGAACTGGATTCCAGGCTGAAGCTCACCACCACGGACCCGGGCCATCTGAAGAAATCACCCGGCCAGCCCCTGTACGAGACCGTGGACGACCCATACTCCCGCATCGGCAACGACTCCAATACCGTGGACATCGACCGGGAGATGATGAAGCTCAGTCAGAACCAGCTCCTCTACAACGCCTCCGCGGAGATCATTACCAGAAAGCTTGAAGAACTCAGAAACGTCATAGGAGGTATCAGGTAATGGACCTCTTTACAGCCATGGATATCAGCGCCAGCGGGCTGCGGGCCCAGCGGACCATGATGAACGTCATCTCGAGCAACATTGCCAATGCGCGTACCACGCGGACCGAAGGCGGAGGCCCCTACCAGCGCAGAGACGTTATCCTGAGAGAAAATTCCTTTGAGGAGCAGCTTGCGAGCGTGGACGTAGAGTCCATCACAACGGATCCCACACCCGGCGAGCGGATCTACGACCCCAGCAGCCCTGATGCGGACGAGCAGGGTTACGTCACCATGCCCAATGTGAACCTCATGGAGGAAATGGTGAACATGATGAACGCCTCGAGGGCCTTCGAGGCCAACACCATCGCAGTAAAATCCCAGAAAGACATGGCTCTTAAGGCCCTGCAGATCGGGAGGTAGACATGCGCATCGACATGCCCGGATTCACACTGACGAATCCCCTGGGTCCTGACGGGAAGAAAGACAAGGCCACGGGACTGAATTTCGTGGACACCCTGAAGGATGCCATCGATTCCACCAACAAGCTGGTCAAGGAATCGGAACAGGCGGCTTCCGACCTCTCTTCGGGCACGGCACCGAATATCCATGAGGCCATGATCGCCATGCAGAAAGCGGACATCACACTGAGGCTCATGGTGACCATGACCAACAAGCTCATTGAAGGCTTCAATGAGCTCAAGAGGTTGAGCTAGCCATGTGGAAACTCCTCGCACAACTCCCGGCAAAGTTCTCCGCCATGAGCATGAGCCAGCGGTTCGGACTGCTGGCCGTGACCGCCATGGCCGTGGCGGTCATTGTGGTCAGTCTCATGTGGGCCACCGCACCGAAGTACCAGTACCTCTTCACTGACCTCAATGAGCAGGATGCCTCCCTGGTCATCCAGCACCTGAAGGACGAGCGCATCCCCTACAGGCTGACCAAGAGCGGCACGGCCATCATGATCCCGGAAAAGAACGTCTACGAGACACGCCTGACACTGGCCGCCCAGGGCATCCCCAAGGGTGGTGTGGGCAAAGGCTTCGCCCTCTTCGACGAGACCGACTTCTCCACCTCGGAGTTCGTGCAGAAGATCAACTACCAGAGGGCGCTCCAGAACGAGCTGGCCAACACCATCATGTCGCTCGAAGAAGTCGACTTTGCAAGGGTCCATATCGCCATGCCCAAGGAGAGCATCTTCATCGAGGATGAGAAGCCCGCCAAGGCGTCCATCGTGATCAAGACCAAGCCCGGTATGCAGATGGGCCCTTCCAAGGTCCAGGGCATCGTATACCTCGTGGAAAAGAGCATACGCGGCCTCGACCCGGAGAATATCAGCATCGTGGACATCAAGGGCAGGGTCCTCTACGAGGGCAAGAAGGACTCAGACTCAGTGGTCATGGCGAGCGACCGCCTGGAATTCAAGAGGGCCATCGAGAACCAGCTCCAGGAGCGTGCCCAGGACCTCCTGGAAAAGATCGTGGGTCCGAACGCGGCCGTGGTGAAGGTCAGTGCGGACGTGAACATGGACATGGTCAAGAGCGTGCAGGACATGTATGACCCCGAGATGCAGGTGATACGCTCCGAAGAGCTGAAGGACCAGTATGCAAGGATCGACAAGGAGACCCAGGGCGCTGCCGGTACGACATCGAACCTGCCCACAGGCAGAGGTGGCCCCGAGGCGGTTCCCAACGCCGGAGGCAGAGGGAACGGCAGCATTGTAAGGAACTACGAGATCGGCAGGAACCAGACCGAGCATATCTATTCTCCCGGGGATGTCAAAAAACTGACTATCTCCGTCGTGGTGGACGGAACCTACAAGGCCGACAAGGACGGCAACAAGATGTTCGTGAGCCGTCAGGCCTCCGAACTCAAGGAGATCGAGAGCGCAGTGAAGAACGCCGTCGGGTTCAGTGCCGATCGGGAAGACCTGATATCGGTATCCTGCATGCCCTTTGCCCAGGACGACACCGACCTCGCCGCCATCTCCGCCAAGGAGAAGAACAAGGATCTGATCATGACCCTGGTGAAATACGCCCTCTCCTTCGCCGCGGTCATCCTGGTACTTCTCATGGTCATCCGGCCCCTGCTCAAATGGCTCACCAAGTCGGTGAGGGTCGTGGAGCGCGTCCACGCCCATGAGAGGGGCATCCCCATGGAGGATCGCGAACTGCTGGAGAGCGGCGAGGACACGGCCCAGATCGAGGCGGTGGCCAAGAGCGACGAGATGAAGCGGGCGGTGCAGGGAAAGCGCAAGAACATCGAACACATCACCAAGAATGACATGAACACCGCCACGGCGGTTGTGAAATCCTGGCTGCAGGAGAATGTGTAATGGGAAAACTCAAGAAGGTGGACGGCCCCCAGAAGGCCGCGATCTTCCTCATGGCCATGGGCGACGAGTTCACCAAGGCTGTGTTCAGGGGACTCACCGACCACGAGATGATGCTTCTGGGCAGACGCATGGCCACCCTCGAGGACGTGACCATACCGGTGGACACAGTCAGGACCATCATGGACGAGTTCGAACAGCTCAGCGGAGAGGTGAGCGGCGTCACGGGCAAGGGCATCACCTACCTGCGCGACGCCCTGGTGTCGGCGCTCGGCCAGGACAAGGCCAAGCCCATCCTGGACTCCATCTCCCAGGCCATGGATACGGCGGCGTTCTCGTCGCTGCGCTCCATCGATGCGTCCATCCTCGTGGACTATCTCAAGGGTGAGCACCCCCAGACCATCGCCCTGGTCCTGGCCCACCTGGACCACCAGAAGGTCGCCCAGATCATCAAGGAGATGCCCGAGAAGCTCCAGCCCGAGATCGTCTTCCGCATCGCAAACCTCGGCATGGTGCCTTCGGGCGTCATCGAAGACGTGGACGAGGTGCTCAAGAAGGAGATCGAGGCCATGGGGAGCGTGGAGAGCAAGAAGCTCGGCGGCATCGAGACCGTTGCCGAGATCATGAACCAGCTCGACCACAATACCGAAAACAATATCTTCGCCTCCCTGGAAGAGGTCGATGCCGACCTGGCTGAGAACATCCGCCAGAAGATGTTCGTCTTCGAGGACCTCATCAACATAGACAACCGCGGCATCCAGACCATCCTCAAGGAGATCACCAACGAAGACCTGTCTCTTGCGCTCAAGACCTCCAGCGAGACACTCAAAGGCCATATCCTCAAGAACATGTCCTCTCGTGCCTCGGAGATGCTCCTCGAGGACATGGAGACCATGGGCCCCGTGAAACTCTCGGACGTGGAGAACGCCCAGCAGAACATCGTACGCGTGGCCCGGAAGCTGGAAGCGGCCGGAAAGATCGTGATCGGCGGAAAGGGTGGAGAGGATGTCCTCGTCTAGAATCATCCGCGACGACGACCCGAGGGACTGTTCCATCACCCCGTACTGCGTCAAGGAGATGCAGGGCAAGGGGAGCCTCAGGGATGCCCAGGCCGAGGCCGAGGATATCCTGAAGAAGGCCAGGGCGGAGAAGGAATCCATCGAGATGGAGGCCTACCGCAAGGGGCTTGAGCAGGGTCAGACCCAGGGCCAGAAGATGGCGGTCAAGAGGATCGAGCCGCTCCTCGGGACGCTCGGTGCCGCAGTTGATGAGCTCAAGAAGATCCGGCAGCTCATCGTGGAGAAGCACCAGGATCAGCTTATCGAGATCCTCTTTCTCATCGCCGAGAAGATCATCCACCGCGAGATCCACCACTCGCCGGACATCATCCTGGAAACCATCCGGCAGGCGAGCTGCCACCTTACCCAGACCGAGGAGATCCGCATCAGGCTGCATCCATCGGACTTCGAGTACATCCGCGACATAGAGAGGATCCTCTCCCGTCATCTCACGGGGAAGGGGGACCTCCACTTCGTCGAGGACAGCACCCTGGAACGCGGGGGGGTCTTCATCGATACCGAGTTCGGTGAGATCGACGCGAGCATACGGTCACAGATCGATCACATGAAAGAGGTACTCCTGGAAAAATGATCGACATGAGACGACACGTCCTGGCACTGCGCGAGCTGGACCCCATCCAGGTCCGGGGCAAGGTGACCAACATCGTGGGCCTGGTGGTGGAGGGCCATGGTCCGGGCAGCGCCATGGGAGGGATGTGCGAGATCTACTCTCGTTCCCGGAAGACCTCCATCATGGCAGAGGTCGTGGGCTTCCGCGACAAGCGGGTCCTCCTGATGCCGCTGGGAGATCTCAGCGGCATCGGCCCGGGCAGCATGATCATTGCAAGAAAATCCCAGCCCACGGTCAAGGTGGGCAGCGACATGCTGGGCCGCGTCATCGACGGCATGGGTGAACCGCTGGACGGCAGGGGTCCGCTGGTCCTTGACCAGGAGATGCCGCTATACGGAAATCCCTACAACCCGTTGAGGAAGAGGCGCATCGATGAACCCCTGGATCTGGGCATCAGGGCCATCAACGGCATGCTCACCGTGGGCAAGGGGCAGCGTATGGCCATCATGGCGGGCTCCGGCGTGGGCAAGAGCGTGCTGCTCGGCATGATCGCCCGTCACACCAAGGCGGATGTGAACGTGATCGCCCTCATCGGCGAGCGCGGCCGGGAGGTCAAGGAGTTCCTGGACAGGGACCTTGGCGAGGCGGGGCTCAAACGGTCCGTCGTGGTCACCGCCATCTCCGACCAGCCTTCCCTCATCCGCATCAGGGGCGCATACCTCGCCACGACCATCGCGGAATACTTCCGCGCCCAGGGCCTCGACGTGCTCCTCATGATGGACTCCATCACCCGCTTCGCCATGTCCATGAGGGAGATCGGCCTGGCAGTGGGGGAACCTCCCACCACCAAGGGCTACACCCCCTCATGCTTCGCCAAGATGCCCAAGCTCCTGGAGCGGGTCGGAAACACCTCGTCCAAGGGGAGCATCACCGGGCTCTACACGGTGCTGGTGGAGGGTGACGACATGAACGAACCCGTGGCCGACACGGTTCGATCCATCGTGGACGGACACATCGTGCTCTCCCGTGATCTCGCAGCCAGGGCCCACTACCCTGCCATCGACATCCTTCGGAGCGTGAGCAGGGTGATGAACGACATCGTGGACGAGAAGCACCTCAAGGCGGCCCGGACCATCCAATCCATGGCCGCGGTCTACGAGGAGGCCAGGGACCTCATCAACATCGGCGCATACGTAACGGGAAACAATCCCGAGATCGACACCGCGATCCGCCATAACGACGTCATCAACAGGTTCCTGAGGCAGGGCATCGACGAAAAGGCCACCATCGAGGATTCGGTGGCCCAGATGAGTGCCATTACCGATTCGAAACGTGCTGCAGGAAAAGCGTAAATGGCCTTCCATTTCAAGTTCAAGACCCTGCTCAATGTACGGAAGATCCAGGAGAACCTGGCACAGCAGGCCCTGTCACAGGTCCAGAGGCATCTGGCCTCGCTCAATGCCATGAAGGAGCAGATCCTTGCTCGTAAGGACGTGCTGAAGGCCGAGCTCTTGACCAGGATGAAGGGCGGCCTCAGTTCTTCAGAGGTAAGACGCTATTACGATTATCTCCTCCACCTGGATGAGGGCATCGTTCGTATCGACGAAAATATCAAGAAGGCTCAACGACAGGTGGACGAGAAAAGGGATGCGCTCCTGAAGGCAAAGAGGGCTCATAAGGCCATCCTCAGGCTCGAGGAAATCCATCAGGCCAGGTTCGACGAGCACGAGAGGAGACAGGAGATGAATTTCCTCGATGAGATAGCGATCCTCAAGGCAGGAGGGGGAGAATGAAGACGAAGATACTGCTCGGATTAGTGGTCATCAACCTGGCTTTTGCCGGCATTTACCTGACCATCCGGCCCACACCGGTGGAGGCGGGCAACAATGAGCCGGCGATACAGGAGCAGACCCAGCAGCCTCAGCAGCCGATCGGTCTGAATGTCTCCGACCAGATCGAGATCCTGCGATTGAAGGAGGAGCGGCTCAAGGCGCGCGAGGCCGAGCTCAAAGAGCTGGAGCAGCAGGTACAGGGAAAGATCAAGCGCCTCGAGGAGATCGAGGCCGCAGTCAAGAACGATCTCGCCTCCTACAAGTTCGTCAGCAGCGAGAGGATCAAACACCTCGTCAAGATCTATTCCTCCATGAAACCAGGGGCTGCGGCAAACCTGATGAACAACCTCGATACGGATGTGGCCGTGGAGGTCTTCCTGGGTATGAAGGGCGATATCGCGGGCGGTATCCTGTCCTATATGGAGCCCGTCAAGGCCGCCGGCATCACCCAGCGCCTGGTGAGCTACCGCGGCAGCAGTGCGGCACCTGCGGCCAGCACTCCTGCACAGTAGGTTCGAATTTCTCCCGGAAGAGACCTCAGGGCATGGCGATGGGTGTGCCCGTCGGGTTTCATGCAGCCGAGGATACGCCGTCTGCTTTCTCCTGGTCCTTGAAGAGTTCTTCCCTGATCCTGCGGAAAGTTACCTCGAGGGTCAGGAATGCATCGACCACGTCCGGTGCGAAGTGAGTCCCCCGGCTCTCCACAATGATCTGTTTCGCCTCTTCGTGGGAGAATGCCTCTTTGTAGACCCGCTTGGAGGTCAATGCATCATACACATCGGCAAGTGCGACAATGCGGGCGGAAAGCGGTATCTGCTCGCCTTTGAGACCCCGGGGATACCCCGATCCGTCCCATTTCTCGTGGTGGTAGTAGGCGATCTCCTTGCCCAGCGTCAGGAATGACTGTCCCTCGATCTTGGACTCCACCTCCTTGAGGGCCTCACCACCCAGTGCCGAGTGCCGCTTGACCGCCTCGAACTCCTCTGGATTGAGCTTACCGGGCTTCATGAGGATGGAGTCGGGGATTCCCACCTTGCCGATGTCGTGGAGAATGGACGAGTTGTAGATATCATCGATATAATCGTCAGTGATGTAACCCGCATATTCAGGCTTCCTGGCGAGTTCTTCAGCCAACACCTTGCTGTATTCACGGATCCTCTCCAGGTGTGCCCCGGTATCTGCGTCACGGTATTCGGCGAGCTTGGCGAGCCCCAGGATCGTCGCGTTCCGGGCACTCTGGACCTTCTTGTACGATTCGAACAGATCCTTCTCGAGCCTCTTGCGCACCGTGATGTCCCTGATCACGAGCTGGAAGCCCACGATCTGGTAGTCCTTCATGATGCACTTGGCGTTGCACTCCACGTCATAGATGCTCCCGCGCCAGTTCACGATCTTGAACTGGATGTCCTTGACCGTATGCTCCACGGGAAGGCGGCTGATCATCCGTTCCACCAGGCTTATATCCGTGGAATGCACCATATCCAGGAATCTGGCGTGGGCATTGTCTTCGGCCGTGCCGATGATCTCGTAGAACCTCGGATTGGCCATGAGTATCTTCGAGTCCCTGTCGACGACGAGCACGATATCGATGATGTTCTCATAGAGTTCACGGTACCTGAGCTCGGACTCTTCCAGCTCCTTCATGCGCTTTTCCACCTCGGACTCGAGGTTGTGGGCATAATACGAGAGCCTCTCGGCCAGGGCGTCCATCTCGTTCTTGAGCTTGACCTCGCGCTTGCGGGCGCGGTTGTCCTCGAAACACTTGAGCACGGCGATCACGATGAAGAATGCAAAGAAAAAGCTGTTGCTGAAGAACACCTTCAGGTTCTGCTGGGTCGCCTGGGAGAAGAGGACTATGGGCATGGCATAGACGAAATACATGACCACTCCCAGAACAGCGGCCTGCAGGGCGTTGAGGGGGAGGATGACCAGGACAGCCACGAGCACCATGAGCACCCCGACGTAGTAGAACGAGTCGTATCCACCCATCTTCACGCACATGAGGGTGATGGTCATGCCGGATATCAGGTATGCAATGATGGAGATGGGGTAGGCGAACCTTCTCCCCCACCGCGAGAAATAGATCATGAGGAAGACGCTCAGGATGGCCGCACAGCTGATGCGGTAGATGAAGAACTCCCTGAGGTACTGGCGCACCACTACATAGTCGAGGATGGAGAACAAGGGGATCAGTACGATCCCGATGAGGAGGATGGCCAGCACCCTCTGATAGTACAATTCCCGCGTCTCCTCGAGGAATCGATCATGCCATGGTTCTTTAACCTCGGACATACCATTTCACCCTATCGGAAAACGGCTTGATAAAATGAAGCGATCAGATAAGTCGGGAAATGTCTTTGAATGGTCGTTCCGCGTCGAAATCAGGGTTGTAGGTGTCCGGGGCATCCATGTCCTGGCAGTAGACGGTTTCAAATCCCAGTTCGGATGCCTTGTCCAGGACCACCTGGTATTCCTCGGAAGTCAGCCTGCGCTGCATGTCCGGCATATCCCCCCGGTAGAAGGAGGGGTTGTACTGGGACATGATGCTCACCGGTATTTCCAAAGAGAGCCCGGCGAGGAACTCGAGCACGGAAAACGGATTGGAGGCCATGCCGGGAAGCACCAGGTGCCTGACCATGAGCCCGTGCATCGCCCTGCCCTCGGCATCCACCACCAGAGGCCCGACGGTTTCTAAGAGAAAGGCAATGGCCTCTCTCGCCGCATCCCAGTAGTCGGATACCCCGCTGAGTGCTTTTCCCATCTCATTGTCGCCGTATTTAAGATCCATGAGGTAGATGTGTGCGCGATCCTTCCACATCTCAAGACACTGTCTGGTCTCGTACCCGCTCGAGTTGATGAGGACCGGCAGGTTCATGCCCGAGTCCCGTGCCCGTTCGATGGACTCGATGATCCAGGGTGTGAAGTGGGTCGGACTCACCAGATTGATGTTGGAGCACCCTTGATCCTCGAGCCTCAGCATGGCCTCCGCCAGTTCCCCTGCCGTCATGACCCTGCCCCGGCAGAGCTGGCTGATCTGATAATTCTGGCAATAGCTGCACCGCATGGGGCAGCCGCAGAAAAAGATGGCCCCAGACCCTGCCCCGGCCACAAGAGGAGGCTCTTCACCCCTGTGGACAACCACGGCACCCACGATCAGCTCGCTCCCCGATCTGCAGACTCCTCTGCCCCGGTTCCTGTCAATGCCGCACCGCCTCGGGCACAGCGTGCAATCGTTCACGGGGTGTCCTTGAGGAGGTCGAACAGGACCTTCCCCTTGTCATCCCTTGGAATCTCGGGGACGAAGACCACCTTGCGGGGAGTCTTGAAGGTGGCAAGCTGTTTGCGGGCGTACTTCTTCACGTCGTCTTCGGTCAGATCGGAGGATTCACTGACCACATAGGCCTTGATGATGGCTCCCCTCATGAGGTCGGGCTCGCCGGTGATGGCAGAGTCGCGGATGCCGGGCAGGGAGTTGAGGATATTGGTCACTTCCCTGGAATAGACATTAAACCCGGAGGTGATGACCATATCCTTCTTGTACCCGGTGATGAAGATATACCCCTCCTCGTCCATATATCCGAGATCGCCTGTATGGAGCCACCCGTCTTTGATGATGTCCCGGGACTCCTTTTCCTTCTTGTAGTAACCCTTCATGATGTTGGGGCCCTTGAACAGCAGCTCGCCGGTTTGTCCCGTCTCGAGGATGGACCCGTCGTCGTCCTCCACCCGTGCCGTTACCCCGGGGACGGTCTGCCCGATGGATGCGGGTTTGATGGTGCGGTATTTCTGGTTCACCGAGCAGACGGGAGATGCCTCGGTGATACCGTAGCCCTGTCGCAGGTCGGCGTGGAACTTCTGCCTGAAGGCTTCGTAGACTTCGAAAGGCAGTGCGGATCCCCCTGCAATGAGCGCCTTCATATTCGTATAGTCTATGTCGGCGAGGTCCGGGTGGTGTACCAGTCCGTAGAACAGGGTAGGAACGGCACAGACCGTAGTGGCACCGCCCTCGGTCAGCGCATATTTGAGCTCCTTGAAGTCGAGCTTCTTCATGAGGTGGATGGTCCCTCCGTAGCGCAGCATGGAGAGCATGTTCACACTGGCGCTGAAGGAATGGAAACAGGGGACCAGCGTCAGTGTGGTGTCCGTTTCATCAGCCCCCATGCAGACGCGCATGAGATCGGAATTGTGGTCGAGGTTGCCCTGGGTCAGCATTGCTCCCATGGGATAGCCGGTGAGCGCCGAGGAATAGATCATGACCGCGACATCGTCCCTGTCCCGCTCCTCCATGATCCCGCCGCCTCTTCCGGAAACCCACTGATGGAAGCTGCCCTGGCTGCCTGCCGTGATGACGACCTTCTGGGGGCACTCCTGGGCCACGGTGTCATAGGTATCACGGTTGCTCTGCTCGATGATGAGGGCCTTGGAGTCGGAGTCTGTGAGGATGTGCCTCAGCTCCCTCGAGGTGTAGGAGGGGTTGACCGGCGTGACCACCGCGCCGATGCCGATGGAGGCCATGTAGGTGATGATGAACTCGGGCATGTTGGGCAGCATGAGGGTGATGTGATCGTCCCTGCCTATGCCGGCCCCGCGAAGTGCCGTCCCCATCGCGTCGGTGAGCCTGTGGAGCTCTGAAAAGGTGATCTCCTGGTCACGGAAACGGATGGCGACCTTCCCGGGCCTTGCCTTCGCATGCTCTAGCAGCCACGAGTAGAGATTCATACAACCCCCTTATACGAGAATCAGGAAAACAGAAGTCTTACAGAACATCAAGTGACTCAACCCTTCCCGTACACCATTCCGGCTTGTTCATTCAATAGAATTCATGCCCGGGTGTGTGCCGATCGGGCCATGTGAAACCTGTAGCACTCGAAGTCTTCTCCGCTCCCTTCCTGATAGAATCGGTTGGTCCGGCAGTACACCTCGATCTCCCTGTCCTCACGGTGGACGCAGATCGTGCAGAAGGCCTTCATGCTGAGGTCCTGATCGCAATTGAGATGATATTTCCTGTACTTCGGGCAGGTCGAGCAATCCTGCAGGGGATTTTTCCTCATGCTGCACCAGACACAGTGGGTGGCTCTAAAATCCATGGCCGAATACATACGACGCCGACCGTGATAGGGCAAGGGGAATCATTCTCCAAAGGGCCAGAGGGACCTGAGCGCCTTCAAGATCCCCGGCATTCCGACCTCGGAGGGCTCGGACGGCTCGGTTCCTGCAAGATAGGGAAGCCTCACGGGCGACACCGTCCATAAGGTGGCCTTCTTGCCGTTGACGGGATCCACCTCGCAGAAGGTGATGCCCTCCGGCGCCTGCCGCGCCACGGGAACCGCAAGCCTGCCCATGATTCTGCCTGCAACCGGCAGGGCCCCGGACGCCCCGGTCAGTCCCGTAGTCCGGTAGGCGTCATCCCCCATCCACACGACCGTCACCAGATCCTGCGTATAGGCTGCGAACCAGGAGTCCCTCAGATCGTTACTGGTGCCCGTCTTGCCGCAGACACCATCCGGGACTCCATACCTTGCCGCTGTCCGGGCAGTCCCTCTCCTGACCACCTCCTCCAGCGCCGTATCGACGAGATAGACAGGCCCTGCGTCGAGAACCCTCCGCAGGGGCTTCTTCCCCGTCACCTGGATTGCAGCGCCGTGTTCGTCCAGGACCGCATCCAGGCACCGCATGGAGGGAATCAGGCCGTCATTGGCAAAGACCGCATACATCCCGGCGACGTCCAGAGGTGAGCAATTTAACGCACCAAGGAGCACCGAGGGATGCTCGGGAACGGTCACTCCGGGCATGACGGCCTTCACCCTCTTGCTCACACTCCCCAGCCCGAGGGCAAGTCCGAGCCGGACCGTCGCCTGGTTGTACGAGTTCACCAGTGCATCCATGAGCAGGACATCCCCGTGACTCGCCGAATCGAAGTTTGCAGGCGACCACACGGACGCATCAGGAAGGGTAATACTCAGCGGGCTGTCATCCAGCATGCTGGACAGGGTATATCCGTCCTCCAGGGCCGTATAGTAGATTATGGGCTTGATGAGAGACCCGATGGTGCGCTTCAACGAGACGGCCCTGTTGTACTGGGATGCACGGAAGTCCCTGCCGCCCACCATGGCAAGGATCTCTCCCGTGGCCGGCCTCAGGACAACGCAGGCCGCCTGTATGTTCCCGGGATGTCCCTCCAGACCTCTGGCCACGGCCTCCTCGGTCACGTGCTGTACATGCATGTCCAGGGTCGTGAAGATGCTCAGGCCGCCCCTGGAGAGGACCTCCTCCTCAGGCGAGAATGAGCGGACCGATGACAGTACGAAGTCAGTGAAATAGGGAGCCTGCCGTATGGCCGGGGTGAACGGGACAACGCCCAGGGACTGCCGGACGGCCGACTCATAGAGGCGGGAAGGAATCCTGCCCTGCTCGCGCATGAGTGACAGCACCGTGTTCCTGCGCTCAAGAGCGGCCTTGGGATGGGTATACGGGGAATAGCGGTTGGGTGAACGGATGAGCCCGGCCAGCAGGGCCGCTTCGTGCAGGGTGAGCCTCGAGACGTCCTTGTCGAAGAAGATCCGCGATGCCCTTCCGAACCCATGGATCCCTGCATGCCCGTACCGCCCGAGGTAGATCTCGTTGACATACATGGTGAGGATCTCGTCCTTGGTATAGACCGTCTCCATGACGAGGGAGAGCCATGCCTCCCTGAGCTTTCGCCCCACGGTCCTTTCATGGGTCAGGAACAGGTTCTTCACGAGCTGCTGGGTAATGGTGGAGCCTCCCTCCATGATCTTCGCATGGAACATGTCTGCCAGAAGGGCCCTGAACATGGCCCTCGGGTCGATCCCCCCATGGGTGTAAAACCTCTGATCCTCGACGCAGAGCAATGCATCTATGAGATAAGGAGGGCAGTCCTTCAGGGAGACGAGTTCCCGATCCTCGAACCCGGCATCGTACAGGGTGGCAATAGTCTCGGGCTCCAGCCTCACCGAACCGATGGCCTGCCTCAGCTGGCCGGAGAGTATCTTCTCCACCCTGCTTCCGGCCATGACCAGTCTCACCTCGGTCGCCTTCCGGGCGCCCTCCGGATACGCGAACGGGTGCAGGTAGATGGTAATGACATCCCCATCGAGGCGGTACTGTCCGGGCTCCCTCACCTTCTCGACCCGGCGGTATCTCAGCCGGTTGAGCCTTTCGGCGAGCCCCTGACGGAAGATGTCGACCCCGGGGGAGATCTCGAAAGGGCTGCTGTAGATCCGGGTGGGGAGGTGCCACATGGTGCCTGTCTGGAGCTTCCTCATCTCCCGGTAGGCATTGAGGCTGAAGAAGGCCATGATCAGAATGCCTACGATCCCGAGGAGACAGACGCCCCAGGCTATGTATTTTTTCATACGAGACACAGCCCCCCCTCTATAGGACGCGTCTCAGGGAGGTGTCAATGCCCGGGGGTATAGCATGGTCTCTTCCGAATGATTGAGGATGGAGCACATGTGCAGAGAGGTTTTTCATGACCTGCTCACTCTGATCAACTTTCCATTCTTTTCAGGAAAGTTGATCAGAGTGAGCAGGCTAAAAGGCGCATTGAATCAACTCGTGACGTTCGAGGGGCATCGCCCTGCAGGCATTCCAGAAGTAAACCGGAGCCATCTCCTCGTCCACATTATGTCCTGCCGAATCTGCTGCGTTGTCCCTTTTTCAGGGACAACGCAGCAGATTCGGCAGGCTAGGGAAAAACCTACCTGAACCTTCAGATCTGCCGCTTCCTCAGGACCTCACGTTGTCTCCTGAAGAGGTATCGGATGATGTCCTCGCGGGTCTCGGTGTCCACCTTGAGGAACTTCACCGCCACGGCAAAGCGGACCGTCTGGGGGGTGCTTGTGACAGCTTTTTGACGTATCACCTCGCCCACGAGCCTGACGAAGAGGAGGGGCACCATGGGAAGGATGAGGCGGATCTCGACGAGATCCCCCATGTCGAAGGCCTGATCCGAAATGAACCTGATGCCGGAGGCAGAGATGTTCACATCCCTGGGTACGGTGTTCATGAGAGACTTGAAATCCTCGGCGAGGAACATGTGGATCAGGAGGTCGAGCTTCCGGTTGATCTCCCAGAGTCCCTGATTCAGCTGGGTGTCCTTCTGGTAGGCGGCATCGTCGGAGCCGGGATATCCATACCTGCCCTTGAGGAAGGAGTCGATGATGAGTTTATTGGCGTGGATGCGCTCCAGGGCCTCCGGCAGAGCCCGGGCCTTTTCTCCTGCATGACAGAGCAGCTGTGCACTGTAGTAGACCCTGTCATAGATCCTGACGTCGGCCCTGCGTTCATGTCCCGGCGACAGGTAGCACTCCATGCACAGCTTCAGCCCTTTGTCATTTTTCTCTATAACCTTGGCCACTACCGAGTCCAGCCCGTCCGTGATCTTCACGATGGAGCCGATGGTGACATCCAGGCTGGCCTCCGGCACAAAGACGAAGATGTCCTCGTCCACAACCTCCGAGACCCTGCCCTTGACCCTCTGACCCTCAGGACCAGAGGCTATGAGTCCTGAAGCCAGATCAAGGAGACTGTCAATATTCATTTCCCGTTCCTCTATACCGAGATGTCCTTGAAGATCTCCACCCGGTTCCGCCCCTTACCCTTGGCAAGATAGAGACCGGTATCCGCCTGTTTTACTAGATCGGTCGATGTCAGTCCATCCTGATATTGACAGACGCCTATGCTGATGGTGACGCCGATATCGCCGGGAAAGCGCATCTTCTCCACAAAGCTGCGGATACGCTCCGCCAGCAGGCTGGCCTTGTATATCCCTGTCTGGGGCAACAGGACCATGAACTCCTCGCCCCCGTAACGGAACACCATGTCACTCTTGCGCAGCCTGTTCTGGAGCCGCGAGGCGATGGAAACGAGCACCAGGTCGCCTGTGGGATGGCCGTAATCGTCGTTGATGCGCTTGAAGTGGTCGATATCGATCATCATGAGCGAGAATGTGGACTTGTAACGCCTGGCCCTCTCCCATTCGGTCATCAGGATCTCCGAGAAGGCCCGGTAGTTGAGGAGGCCGGTCAGCCCGTCCCTGAACGCCATGTTGAGGAGGAGTTCGTTGTCCATAAGTTTGGCGATGGCGGGCGTCAAATATTTGGCCCACTCATAGAATATCTCTTCATGGACTCCCGGGTTGATGGACAAGGTCACCTGGGCATACGGGCTCTTCATCAGCGTGATGTCCAACCTGGCAGGGTTGTACGGGGCCTGCCCTCCTGCCAGTACGCGCGTATACGCATACCGTTTCGATCCGAGCACCCGTGCGGAATCGTTGTCACCCCCCTCGAGCGCATCGATCACGGAGTACGCCCTCATTTCATGACCCCGCGCATCGACGTAGAGGGCCGGTGCGGCCAGGGGAAAGGTCTGCCCCATAAGAGAGACGACATCGGCAAAAGCGCCGTATGTGTTGTGGCTCGTGAGCAGGCTCATGATACTCTCGGTAAACAAGGCCAAAGGCCTGCTCCGGTTCTTCTCCGGAATGAGAGTTTTCTTTCTCGATGAAATAATCCCGGCTTCCCGCACGATCATCTCTGCTCCTCTCATCATATGGTCTCTTCTAACACTGCGAGTTTATGCAAAGTATGTGCCTTGATTAATACATGGTCTTGATATATAGTGACCGGGTAACGGCGTTCGAGCCGCAGGGACCCTTTCCTGCGGTCCGGAGAAGTGAAACAGGCAAGAGTTGCAACTGGTTACGCGTGAGGGGAACCGCAGCACATGAAGAGACACCCATGGAACGTCGCGCCGGTGAAGGCCCTCAGGGGAACGGACCGTCAATGACCGGCATCCATGATGATACGTCGTCCAGGGATAACCGTTCTCGACTGTCTCTGACCTGAAACTGCACCCGGGCCATGCGAATACCATCGGATCGTCCCGGCGGGGCGGTCGCTTACCCTTAATAAGCTTAAAAGGCTGCAGGGAGACATGATGAAGGATACCATCGACATCAGGTGGCACGGAAGAGGCGGACAGGGGGCCATCACTGCTGCAAAGATCGTCGCCAAGGCCATGTTCCAATCCGGTTATCCGGGTGTGGCCATGGTGCCGACCTTCGGCACGGAACGAAGAGGCGCCCCGGTATTCACATCGCTGAAGATCTCGAAGAACAAGATCTATGACCTCTCTCCCATCGAAGAGCCGGACATCATCGTGGTTCTGGACCACGTGCTGCTGGAGGAGGGCAACATCACGAACGGGCTGAAGGAGGGAGGGGCCCTCGTGATCAATTCACCGTGCAGCCTGGAGTCCTACCATTACAACGGCTGCCTGGTCGCCGTCTGTGATGTCAACACCCTTTCCCTCAAGGCCGGCCTTCCCGAAGGCATGGTAAACTCAGGCATCATCGGCGCCTTCGCCAGGGCCTGTGATATAGTCGGTCTGGAAGTCCTGATCGATGCCATCAAGGAAGAATTCCAGTCCCGGAGACCTGAGCAGAATGCGCTGGCGGCAAAGCTGGCGTACGAGAACACCCTGATCGGAGGATAACGTGGGCACACGTCAATACGGCAGAAAGACGTCACACAGCGAGTCGGGACCGGGCGACGCTGGGAGGACCGGTTCCTGGAGAGTCAGCCGCCCCATCATGGATGCACACGTATGCATACCCGCCAAGAGGGGAGCCCCTGCATGCTTCATCTGCTGGCTCTACTGCCCCGACGGGGTCATCAGCAGGACCGTCCCCCCGAAGATCGACTACGAGTACTGCAAGGGATGCGGTATCTGTTCAGAAGAGTGCCCGACCAAGGCCATCACCATGGTGGAGGAATCCTGTTTCATACAGACCGAAGGCGGGGAGAAATAAGCGATGCATATCATAGAGTCAGGCAATGTCGCAGCCGCGCTCGGCGTGAAGCTGTGCCGGGCCCAGGTCATTGCAGCATATCCCATCACCCCCCAGACCCCCCTCACCGAGAGGCTCTCCGAACTGGTGGAGTCGGGCGAGATGGAGGCCGAGTACATACCGGTGGAAAGCGAGCACAGTGCGCTGGCGGTCTGCATCGCTGCCTCATCCACCGGCGCCAGGGCCTTCACCGCCACCAGCGCAAACGGGCTGCTCTATATGCATGAGCAGATCCACTGGGCGGCGGGCGCCAGGCTTCCCCTCGTCATGTGCGTGGTGAACCGGGGCGTTGGGGCACCCTGGACCATCTGGAACGATCACCAGGATTCCATCTCCCAGCGTGACACAGGGTGGATGCAGCTCTACGTGAACGACCACCAGCAGATCATCGACGGCGTCATCAAGGCCTACATGCTGGCGGAAGAGGTCATGGCCCCGATCATGCTCTGCTATGACGGGTACCTCCTGTCGCATACCTACATGCCCTTCGATGTCCCTTCCCAGGAAGAGGTGGATGCCTTCCTGCCTCCCTACAAGCCGGCCTATGCCCTGAATCCGGACAGCCCGGCCAACCTGAATACCGTGACCCTGCCGGACGTTAGGCCGGACACCAAAGGGAAGACGGCCCACGGATACATGGAGATCCGTTACCTCCTCCAGGAAGACCTCCTCAAGGCCATCGACGTCATGGGCTCGGTGGAGTCCCGGTTCAAGGAGCACTTCGGCCGCGGAGGCAACCCCTACTATGAGACGTACCGGTGCGAGGACGCCCGGTTCATCGCCGTGAGCCTCGGATCGCTCTCCTACCACCTGCGCGAGGTCATCGACCGGGTCAGGGAGGACGGCATCAAGGCCGGCATCATGAGCATCCACCTCTACCGGCCTTTCCCTGCAGATGCCATTGCCAGGGTGCTGGTGGAGGCCGAGGGCGTGATCGTCTTCGAAAAGGCCCTGAGCTACGGGTACGAAGGAGCCCTGTGCTCGGACGTCAAGGCGGCACTCTACCAGGCGAGCGGTTCGAAGAAGAAGCGGCCGTTCGTTCACAACCATATCCTCGGTCTCGGCGGCAGAGAGATCAAGACCGTGCAACTGTACGAGGCGATGCAGCATTCCTGCACCCGCGGGACCAAGGTCGAAAACGCCCTGCAGTGGATCGGGCTGAAGATTTAGGGAGAATGTGAACATGCAGACCAAAACCACCATCTTAAGCCTGCCGGAAGAAGAATTCGTCAACCCCGGTAACAGGGCCTGCGCGGGATGCGGCCTCGGCATCGCATACCGGATAGCCTTGAAGGCCCTGGGGAGGAACACCATCCTCGTAGTGCCTCCGAGCTGTCTCACCGTGCTCCAGGGGCTCTACCCGGTGGCTGCCACGAAGCTGCCCTGCCTGAACGTTACCTTTGCATCCACCGCAGCCGCATCCACAGGCATGCTCGCAGCGCTGAGGGCACTCGGCAAGCAGGACATCAAGGTCGTTGCATGGGCCGGTGACGGCGGTACCGCCGACATAGGTCTCCAGGCGCTGTCCGGGGCGGCAGAGCGCGGGGATAATTTCCTGTTCATCTGCTACGACAACGAGGGCTACATGAACACCGGCGTCCAGCGCTCGGGGACCACCCCCAAGGGCGCCATCACCGCGAACACACCCATCAAGGGAAAGTTCCAGCAGAAAAAGGATGTGCCGGCGATCATGGCGGCCCACAACCTTTCCTACGTGGCAACCTGTTCCGCGGCCTTCCCCCTCGATCTCTATGACAAGGTCTCCAAGGCGGTGGGGCTGCCGGGGGTGAAGTACATCCATATCCAGATCCCCTGCCCACCCGGGTGGGGGTTCGAACCCCGCAGGTCGGTCAAGGTGGGAAAACTGGCCGTCGAGAGCGGCCTGTTCGAGCTCTATGAGGTGGAGGATTCCGCTGTGCGGCTTACCGGTGCATCCCGGAAAATAGCAGACAAGCGCTCACTCGTGCCGGTGGTGGAATACTTCAGGGCCCAGAGCCGGTTCAGGCTCATGACAGCATCCCAGATCAAGGATATCCAGGACCAGATCAACCGGCGATGGTCTGCCAGCTTCGACAAGTCCGGGGACAACGACGCCTCGTGATCAGCCCTGCTGCAGGGCGCGTTCCAGGTGTGCCCTGTCGAGGTTTCCTCCCGACATCATGAGGACGACCTTCTTGCCCTGAAGCTGTTCCCGTATCTTCACGGCGGCGATCAGCGACGCAGCCCCCGCGCCTTCGGCAAGGTTGTGCGTGGCGGTCAGCGCCAGGCGGATTCCCTCAAGGACCTCGTCCTCGGTGAGCAGGACCACATCGGTGATATGGTCCTTCATAATCACATAGGGGAGTTGGAACACGCTGCGGGCGGCCAGGCCGTCAGCAATGGTATCCGCCTCATCCAGAACCACCCACTGGCCCTGCTGGAGCGACCTCTGGAATGCGGGCGCCCTTTCGGCCTGAACACCGATGATTTTGACGCCGGGGTTGATCGCCTGGGCGACGCGCAGCAGTGAAGCGCACCCCGCGCCTCCGCCGATGGGGCAGACGATCACGTCGACATCCGGCAGGTCCTCGAAGATCTCCAGTCCCATGGTGCCTATGCCGTTGAGCATCTCCGGCTCGTTGCCCTGCTCCACATAGTAGTATCCGGCAGCGGCGACCAGTTCGTCGCAGTAGAACTGGGCATCGTAAAAGTCGTGGCCGTGGACAATGAGTTCGGCCCCGAAGCTCTCGATGATGCGGTTGATCTCGGGGTTGTTGTTTTCCGGGACCACCACGGTGCACGGTGTGTGGAACCACTGGCCCGCCCAGGCCATGGCGAGTCCGTGGTTGCCGCGGGTGGAGACGAGCACGCCGTTGGACACGTCCTCTTTGGGGATGGTCTGGAAGAAGTTCAAGGCCCCGCGGATCTTGAAAGACCCTGTGGGCAGGTGGTTCTCATGCTTTACGAAGGCCTCGCATCCGATGATACGGCTGAGTTCCGAGGAATAGATGAGGTTTGTCCGATGTATGTAGTGGGAAATGGCGGAGCGTGCCCTGAGGATATTCCTGAAGCTCACCTGTGCGCTCAATCGTTCGTACTTCTTCAGCATTTCACTGCCTCCCCTGTTGTCAGAATCGATATCCCTGTTTCTTGGATCTGCCGCTGGCCATCTGGATGAACAGCCCGATGAGCACGCCCAGCACGATGAACACACCACCGATGAACGTGAAGAAGAGCCTCTCCGATGTCTTCAGCCGGCTGTTCTCCCCGGCCAGGACATTCTTTTCCCGGACGCATTCCTGGTTCTCCTTCAGCAGCCTGTCATACTTCGCCTTGAGTCCTGCGCAGCCCTCTCCTGATACATCGAGGGGGAGCGCAATACCCTGGGTGCCTTCTGCAGAAGGGACGACATCGACGGATTTGCCGGAACGGCTTGCTTCCCTGAGCCTCGTGTTTTCCTCCTGAAGCGCCTTGTTCCTGGCCTCGAGCTGTTTGAGGAGCAGGCCTTTCGGCGGCTTGTCGGTCAGGAACCGGGTCCCCACCCATCCTTCTTTTCCGTCCCGGGTGCGGATCTTCGACCAGCCGTCCGCTTCTTCGGTCAATTCAAGCTGGTCTTCGGTATTCGCAAAGGCAACGGTCGCAGAGGCATCGTTGGGCGCGGACCGGATATTGATGACGATCCAGTCCCTCACATACACGGTTTTTGCGTGCAGCTGCCCCGGGGGAACGACCATGAACATACTGACACAAGCAAGAAAAACGATTGCTCCTCTTCTCATTGCACGACCTCAAGAACACATTGTCGAATGGATCTGCCCATAGCCTAACGCAGAAAGCACCACCATGCAACACATTCCCTTCCGGAAATGCCCACGGATCATGAAGCGGCCTCGAGGTCCCGGATGATCAGGTCAAGGCGTCCCCTGGTATCCGCCTCGATCTTCTCCAGGGCATCACGATCGCGTGCCTCGAATCGCAGCACGATGACCGGCTGGGTATTGGACGGCCTCACCAGGCCCCAGGTATCGCCTCTGGTGAACCGCACGCCGTCGATGTCCACGCAATCGTCGTATCGGGAGCGTGCATACGTAATGAAACGTTCCACCACATCGAACTTTATACGGTCAGGACATTCGATGCGGATCTCCGGGGTGTTCACCACCGCGGGCAGACGATCGAATACCGCCTGGGGTTCCGTCTGGCGGGAGAGGATCTCCAGGAGCCTCGCAGAGGTATAGATGGCGTCGTCGAAACCATACCATCGGTCCAGGAAGAATATGTGGCCGCTCATCTCGCCCGCCAGGGCGGCCTTCTCCTCCATGAGCCGGGCCTTCATGGGGGAATGTCCCACCTTGCCCATGATGGGGATGCCTCCGGCCCTTGCCACCTCGTCATAGAAGGCCTTGGAACACTTCACTTCGCCGATGATCTTCTCTCCCGGCTTGTCTTTGAGCAGTTCCCTGGCTAGGATAGCGGTGATCATGTCTCCATAGACGGTGTTTCCCCGGGCATCGATGACGCCGATGCGGTCCGCGTCGCCGTCATAGCCGATGCCGAGATCCGCCCCCTGCCGGATCACTTCCGTCCTCAGCATGGAGAGGCCTTCCGCCGTGGTCGGGTCGGGATGGTGGTTGGGGAAGCGACCGTCCGGCTCAAGGCAGATGCCGCTCACCTCCATCCCCAGGGCGTTGCATACGGCCATGGCAGGGGCGCCTCCCACGCCGTTACCGGGGTCCACCACCACCTTCAGCCGCGTGGTGCCGGGCCTGATGCGGGTAATGATATCGTCGACATACTCGGGGACGATATCGCAGGAAGAACCGGATGCCTTTCCGGGCATGGTCCTGCCCTCCTCCATGATGGCGCGGATCTTCTGGATCTCGCTGCCGTATATGGTCATTTTTCCGAGCGCAATCTTGAAGCCGTTGTTGTCCGGAGGGTTGTGGGATCCGGTCACACAGACACCGCCCCCCACATCCAGCCTGAAAAGCGAGAAGTACATGACAGGCGTGGGCACCATGCCGAGATCTATGACGTGCACACCACTGCCGGTAAGTCCCTTCTTCAGGATATCCCTGAACCCGGGGGAGCTCAGGCGTGCATCCATGCCCAGACTGATACGGTCCACGCCCCGTTCTCGGAAGTAAACGCCAAGAGACCGGGCAAGACCGTCAACAAAACCATCATCCAGGTCCGTGCCTACTACGCCCCGGATGTCGTATTCACGAAAGACCTCAGGATTCATGCCTCCTCCCATCGATGGATTCTCGTGTTGGACTTCCGCCCTTCCTTACTCACGAAACGCGTACATTCTAGAGTACCGAGGAAGAGATCGTCAATGGAAAGGTCCCCCGCGCAGACGCCGCCATAAACCTTCTACATCCTCAAGCGTATGAATCTTGTATTATTTTTGCAACGGAAAGATTTTCTGCATGTGGTACATTTTCAACAACAGAATGCCCAGCATCACTTAGTATAATGATATTGTTATAACTATATGTTGGCATGCATGTTGTATATTAAAGTGCAGGGTTTTGTGTGTTTTGAGGGAGAAAGGCCCAGTGAAATTTTAGAGTTCAAGTTGGAACGGGCCAAAATCGAAAAGGAAGAAAACCAAAAAGGAGGAGTAGGATGAAGAAGGCATTGTTGGCAATATTAATTGTATTTGTTGCCACGACCGTATGGGCCGGGTCGAGTGTCGATCCGAGGGAAAAGACTAGGGTACTGAGGGAAAGGGACTACGAGATAGTCGGTACACCCGAGGTCAAGTTCGACCTGAGCGGTGAGTTCAGCGCCCAGGGTTACTACTGGGACAACTATGCACTGGCTTCCGACGACACGGTTACGAACACTTTTTACAAGGGATATCTCTCCCTGTTCCCCAAGCTCACGGTGGGGGACACCACGGCCTTCATGAAGATCAACATGCGGGACGAGGTCTGGGGAGACTATTCGGCCTATGGGACCGATAACTCCGATGTCTGGCCATACATGTATACCTCCGAGGCGAACGACAACATCGACATCGAACTCGCGTACATATCCCACAAGTTCGCCAGCACGGGCACCCTGCTCGACCTGGGCCTCATGCAGGGCCAGTGGTGGGCAACCACATTCGGTGACAAGATGGAGCCCAGATACAGGGTGAAGGTCGTCCAGAACACACCGGTCGGCCCTGTCATCGCGATCCTGGAGAAAAACGCCGAACTGGGCGACCCCGACGTGGAAGACTCCGAGAAGGACGACGGCGACACCTATCACCTGGCCATGATCACCAAACTCGGCACCGTGTATGTCAAGCCCCTCATCACCTATTACGACAGGAGTTCCTATTTACAGGACCAGGGCAGTGACGGCGTACAGGTTCTCCAGTATTCGCTCGGCCTCGACGGCACGCTGGGGCCCATCGAGTTCGAGTCGGAGTTCAATTACAGGAAGACCGGATTCGAAGACCTCAAGAAGTATACTGCAGCGAACGCCCTCTATGCGTATGCCAAGGACGCGAGCACTCTGGGTGCATACGTCAACGTCTTCAAGACCATGGACTTCGGCAAACCCGGCCTGATACTCATGTACACCGAGTGGGATGACAAGGGCGGACCGTTGGGATCGGGCTACGGCACCGACAGCAGGCAGGACTTCAAGGCAAACCTCATCCTCGGCGACGAGATCGGGTTCGGCGGGTCTGCATGGCAGCCGGCAGAAGACCTCGTGGGCATGACCATGATAAAGCCCTATGTCAAGGGCGTGAAGATCATGGACAACCTCACCTGCGATGCGTCCTTTGCCTACATCATGTCCAACCAGGATGCCTACTCAGCGGCCGTTACCTACTATATGGGAGCGAATCCCTATGAAGACGCCACCGCAATGGAAGTAGACCTCGGCCTGAACGTCAAGATTTCCCCCAACCTGTACTACATGGTGGATGCCGGTTATGCCAGCATCGACTTTGACGAGCTTGACGATCCGGATCCTGTCATGCTGCTCAAGCATGAAATGCTGTTCACCTTCTAGAAAAACGACCCATGCAACAACGAAAGGCCCGCCTGAAGAGGCGGGCCTTTTTTCTTTGGTCATGAAGAATGACGAAGACCATGGCGTCCGGATTCCAGACTGCACCAGACATGAAGATCTGTGCCGATACGTCTGTCCAGGTTCTGGCCTCCTGAAAATGATCAACCGGGATTGATCCTCTGCAGAGGATCAATCCCGGTTGATCATTTTCAGGAGGTTATGTTTTTCCCTGTCGAATTATCCAGCAATCCCCTATGAATCGATGAACGACCTGAGCTTCTTCGACCGCACCGGGTGCCTCAGCTTGCGCAGGGCCTTTGCCTCGATCTGACGGATGCGCTCACGGGTGACCGTGAAGTCCTTGCCCACCTCTTCCAGGGTGTGGTCCGACTTCTCGCCGATGCCGAAGCGCATGCGCAGGACCTTCTCCTCACGCGGGGTGAGCGTTGCCAGGACCCGGCGGGACTGCTCTGAGAGGTTCTTGGCCAGGATGGCGTCCGACGGCGACGGAACCTTCTTGTCCTCGATGAAGTCTCCCAGATGGCTGTCCTCCTCCTCGCCGATGGGTGTCTCCAGAGAAATAGGTTCCTTGGCGATCTTGAGGATCTTGCGCACCTTGTGCTCGGGGTAGTCCATCTTCTCGGCGATCTCCTCGGGGGTGGGTTCGCGGCCCAGTTCCTGCACGAGGGCCCGGGAGGTGCGGATGAGCTTATTGATGGTCTCGATCATGTGCACCGGGATGCGGATGGTGCGCGCCTGGTCGGCGATGGCCCGGGTGATGGCCTGGCGGATCCACCAGGTGGCATAGGTGGAGAACTTGTACCCCCTGCGGTACTCGAACTTCTCCACGGCCTTCATGAGGCCGATGTTCCCCTCCTGGATGAGGTCGAGGAACTGCAAGCCCCGGTTCACGTATTTCTTGGCGATGCTCACCACGAGCCTGAGGTTGGCCTGGATGAGCTCGGTCTTGGCTGCATTCGTCTTCTGTTCCGCATCCTCCAGGATACGGACGGCCTTCTTGAGGCCGTGGGCGGTAAGCCCGCCTTCTATCTCGATGCGCTTGATGTCCTTGACCGCCGCGATCAACTCCTCGGCGATGGCCGCGAAGTCCTCCTGCTTGAGGTCGTGCTCCTCCAGGAACTCCTCGACCTCTTCGTCGCAGTCCCCTTCGCAGATCATCCGGTGCATCTCCTTGATCTCCTCGATGGACCTGCTGAAGCGCTCCTCGCAGGTGGCCAGGGCATCTTCCTTGGCCTCCAGCAGCCGCTTGAGCTCCTTGAGCCTGCTGCCGAAGAGTTCGATCTGCTCGGGCAGGAAATGGATGTCGTGGATGAGCCTGACGATCTCGCGGCTGACCTTGCCCATGTTGGTCTTGATCTTCTCCTTCTGGGCGTTGCTCCTGGCCTTGAAGAGCTGGTACTTGAGGTTCTTGAGCTCGGTCTGCTTGTTCTCGATCTCCTTGATGATGTCCAGGTTCTTTTTCCTGACGAGCTCCTCGTCCACGTCGATGATGTCGTCGATGTCGACCACGTCCTTCAGGCGGATCTCGTTGTTCTCCAGGTAGAACCCGATCTGGATGACCTCCTTGACCGTGACGGGAGAATTGATGATGACGTTCAGGATCTGGCGCTGGCCCGCCTCGATCCTCTTGGCGATCTCGGTCTCGTCCTCCCGCGACAGGAGGGAGACGGAACCCATCTCATGGAGATACATCTTGACCGGGTCAGGAGAGCGCATGGAGCCGTCGTCGTGGAAATCGAACTCCTCCTCCTCGGGGCTGAGGTCTTCCTCGGTGTCCACGAGCTGGATCTCCTTCTCGGTGAAGAGGTCCATGACATCGTCCAGGTCGTCCGGGCTGAGGATATCGTCGGGGAGTCCGTCGTTCACCTCTTCATAGGTGAGGAAACCCTTTGATTTTCCCATGGCAATCAGCTTCTGTATCTCTTTGGGGTACGACTTCTTCTCGCTCATCTCTTCTCAAGTTCCTCCATAACATGCGCTCGCAGGTTCTTCTTCATGAGCTGCATCTCGTGTTTGCGCCTCTGCAGCTCGCTGCGCTTATTCTTGTCGCCATACTTCTCGGCATCATTGAGCTCGCCTTGAATCTTCCTGAGCTCCTCGTCGATCGCAAGACTCTTAAACCTACATACGGTATCAATCAAGGCCTTTTTGGGGTCGCCGGGGAATTCTCCCTGGGCCATGAGCCGTGCCATGGTCATGCGCACCTCATCGGGGCATCCGGGATCATCACCGGCATCACCGCCATGACTTACAAGATGATCGAACAGTCCTTCTAGGACTTTGTTCTGGAACTCGAAGGACATGCTGCGCCCCCTGATGAGATCGACGGCCGCACGGTCGGAGAGCATGATCCTGGCAAGGGTGGTCTCCAGGATATCCCTCTCCCCCCCCGTTCTGTGGGAGACGGGCTGGTCGGCGCCTGCAGCTGCAGGCCTGATCCCCTTCAGGACCACTTCGGGAGACACCCCCAGCTTCACGGCGAGCCTCTGCGCAAGGAGATCTCGCAGCACGGAGTCGTGCAGGGGTGCAATCATGGGCACAAGTTCCTTCAGGATGGCGTTCTGACCTCGCAGTTTAGACGGATCATACCGGGAAAACGATTCATCGAAAATCAACTCCCAGATATCCTGGGCCGATGCCAGGAGGTCGTTCCAGGTTTCGATGCCCTTCCGGGCGATGTCGTCGGGGTCTGTTCCCTGGGGGAGTATGACCACCCTGGGGATGACGTCACCCGCCACGAAGGGCTCCAACGCCCTGACCATGGCATTCCTGCCTGCAGAATCCCCGTCGAAGACCAGGGTGATGTCGTCCGTGAACCGCCTGAGCAGCCTCACATGGTCCTCGCCCAGGGCGGTCCCCAGCGTCGCCACGGCCCCGGGAAAACCGGCATTGGCAAGGGAGATCACATCCATGTACCCCTCCACCACCACCGCACCGGCCTGACGGATGGTCGTACGTGCGGCATGGAGGTTGTAGAGTATCCGCTTCTTCTCGAAGATGGGGCTCTCCGGGGTGTTCAGGTATTTGGGCTCGCCCTTGCCCATGATCCTGCCCCCGAACCCGATGACCTCCCCCGATAGATCGATGATGGGGAACATCACACGGCCCCGGAACCGGTCATAGGCCCCTCCGCCCTGCTTGGAAACGAGCAGTCCGCACTTCTCGGCAATGGAGACCGGTATGCCGCGTCCCTTCAGATGCTTGATGAGGCTGTCCCAGGTATCGGGGGCGAATCCGAGGTGGAAGGCGGAGATGGTTTCTCCGGTGAGGCCCCTGTCGGCAAGGTACCCTCGGGCTCCCTCCCCCCTGCCGGATGCGAGCTGCTGCTCGAAGAAGACCATGGCGGCCCTGTTGGCCTCGTAGAGGGCCTTCTTCTCGGATGAGGGCTGGCTCCGCGACGTCTCCAGCCGGATGCCCGCCTTGGCGGCGAGCTCGGACAGGGCCTCGGCGAAGCTGAGCCCCTTCTTGTCCATGACAAAGGCAAAGACGTCCCCCCCCTTGCCGCACCCGAAACACTTGTAGATCTGCTTGTCGGGGTCCACGGAGAACGAGGGTGTCTTCTCGCTGTGGAAAGGACACAGCCCCCAGAAGTTCTTGCCCCTCTTCGCCAGGTGTACGTACTCCGAGATCACGGATATGATATCGCTCGCTGTCTTGACCCGTTCGACCTGGGATTTGTCCATCTATCGCACCCCGAGGGTGACGATGGTCTTGTTCCCGCCGCCTTCCGCCATGGGGGCGTCGGACAATCCCTTCACGAAGGGCAGATCCTTCAGGTATTCCCTGATGGCCTTCTTCAGCCGGCCCGTGCCGGCGCCGTGGATGATCTCCAGCTGGTCCTGCCCCGTGAGCATTGCCCGGTCCATGGCCCGTTCCACCATGGGCAGGGCCTCGTCCACACGCATCCCCACGACCTTTATGGGCAGGATCGGAGGTGGTGTCCTCATGCGGGAAACCGTCTCCCTCTTCGCCCCTTTCTCGTCGGGACCGGCAACCGTGTAGACCTGGTCGAGGGCTACGCGCAGCCGCTTGGTGCCGAACACGATCTCGGCGTAGTCCTGCCCGGCCTCGGCAACAATGCCTTCCTGGTCGCTCCCCTTGAGCCTCACCGTGCATCCTTTCTCTATATTCAGCGAGCTTGCGGGCTCCGCATCGGCAAGGACCTTGATCATCTCCGCGGTCTCGGGGGTCTGCCGAACCGCACGAACCTTCTCCGGGGTTACCTGTCTCCTGGAGAGCACCTCGAGCTGGTCGAGGAGTCTCTTGTACCGCAGTGCGCTTTCCATGCGCTCCTTCTTCTGCGCCTGCAGCTCGGAGGCGGCCTTCTCCCTGAGACTGGCAGCCTCGGCAAGCTCCCGGGCCGCATCCTGCCTCATGGCGGATGCCCGGGAGATGTCCTCGATGGCCCGGGCGAGGGGGGAGTTGACCTCGCGGTTGACGATGCCCCTGGCCTCGGCGATGAGATCGCGGGGGAACTCGATGGCCTCCAGGATCTCGAAGGCCCTGCTCTGGCCTACAACCCCGTACTGGAGGGCGTAAAGCGGTTTGAGACCCGAGTCGTCGAAGGCGGTGGCCGCATTCTCCACACCCTCCGAGGTGATGCCGTAGAGCTTCACGAGGTCCGAATGGGAGGTGACCACCACGGTGGCGCCCTTGTTCCGCAGGGCATGGATGCAGGAAACGGCCAGAGCCCCGCCCTGCTCGTGGTCCGTGCCGGTGCCGGGCTCGTCCAGAAGGACGAGGTCACCGCCACAGGCATGCTCGTAGATGCCCTTCAAGGACAGGGCGTGGGCCGTGAAGGATGACAGGTCGTGGGTGATGTCCTGGTTCGTGTCCATTTCCACCCAGACGTTGCCCACCGGGGCGATGGCGGAATCCGCCCTGGCCGGGATGGCGAGCCCGCTCTTGGCCATGAGGATGAGCAGGCCGAGCGTCTTGAGCGCCACGGTCTTGCCCCCGGCATTGGGACCGGTGATGATGAGGCAATCCCTGCCCCGGGGGATCCGGATGTCCAGGGGCACGGTGGCGGCCATGCCGAGCCGCTCCAGCAGGATAGGATGCCGGGCGCCCATGAGATTCATCTCGTCCCCGCCTATCCTGGGGATCGCCGCGCCTGCCCGGACAGACCACCGCGAACAGGCAGCCAGCAGGTCAAGCCTGCCGTAGACGGAGAGATTCATCCTGATCTCGCCGGTGTGGCCGTGCACCAGGGAGGTGAGGTCCCGGAGCACCTTATGCTCCTCCTCGAGGATCTGGGCCTTGATCTGGTTCAGGGTGTTGTTCTCGTCCACCACGGCCATGGGCTCCACGTAGACCGTGCGGTTGGTCCTCGAGTAGTCGTGGGTGATGCCCTTCATATGGACGTGGTAGTCGTGCCTCACCGGGATCACGTACCGGTCGTTGCGTTTGGTGATAAGCTCTTCCATGAGCACCGATTTCGGTTTGAGCCGTTCCAGGACCCCTTCGAGCTTCTCCAGGATCGAGCTCCTGATGGCGCGGTAGCGGTTCCTGAGGTCGCGCAGCAGGGGATACGCATCGTCCGAGATCTCTCCCGTGGGGAGGAGCAGGGCATTGATCTGGGCGGAAACGTGGTCCAGCGTCTCCATCGGGGATGCCGCATCCGCCAGCAGGCCGCCACGACGCTGGAGCTCCTTCCTGAGTCTGGCCATTGAGCTCAGCGCGTCGGCCACCCTGACCAGGTCCTGGCCTTCCAGCACCGCCCCTTCCCTGACGGAGAGCAGGGGGCGGATATCAGGGATGGCGGCAATGGTCGGGGGAGTGGAGGAAGCCATGAGCTCCATCATCTCCCCGAGGAGGTCGAGCCGGCTCCTCGCCTCGTCCCAGGAATCAGCCGGGGCCATATCGGAAAGGGCGCTCAGTCCGACATCCGAGGCGACGAGGGGCTTTATGTACTCTTTCAGGGCAGAATACTCTAACAGGTCATGTACCATGGAATGCAAATAAGGCAGCAACGCGTGCCGCCTCTTTCAAGGATTCCGGATCTATTCGGTCACTGGAGCAGCGAATTCACGATGCTGTTGACGATCTTCCCGTCCGCCTGGCCGGCCAGCTTGGTCATGACGAGCTTCATGACCTTGCCGAAGTCCTTCTTGGTGGCGCCGGTTTCGGCGATGATCTCTTTTACTATGTTCCGGATGCCTTCTTCGTCGAGCTCTTGGGGGAGATAGGACTTCAGGATATCGAGGTTCTTCTTTTCCGCCTCGACGAGGTCCGTCCGTCCCCCCTTGGTGTACGACTCAAGGGATTCGGTGACCTGCTTGACCTGACTGCGCAGGACCTTGACGACCTCCTGGTCGTCAAGGTCCTGATGCAAGGCTACCTGTTTGTACTTGATTGCGGAAACGACCATGCGCAGGCAGGACGTTCTGTCCTTGTCCTGTGCCTTCATAGCGGCTTCCAAATCAGCTTTTATCTTTTCTGTGAGCATGGATTAATAAAAGGACCTGACTTTGTGCATTCTCTTCATGGCCCTCTTCCGTGCCGCTATGGCCTTGCGCTTCTTCTTGACGCTCGGCTTCTCGTAGAATTCCCGCTTGCGGACTTCGGAAAGGACCCCTGCCTTTTCCACCTGCTTCTTGAAGCGCTTCAATGCGCCCTCAAAAGGCTCGGTCTCTCTAACCTTTATACCGGGCATGCGTTAATCAAACACCCCCTCTCTGTGTAACCGCTCTGATAAAGCAGAAGATTGTATATAGGAACCCCCCTGCACTGTCAAGGAATTAAGTATCAGGAGGAACGACCCTCATACAGCCTTAACCTCCAGGGTCCATTCACCGATAGAGCAGGTAAATGAACCGAGAGCGATTTGTCCAGAAAATTCAGGGGATCTTCTACGAGGAATCCACGATCACCTTGGGAACGGGACACACCCAGAAGACCCAGACGGCGAAGAACTACTGCCGGGCGGAACAGGTCGATGATGAAAAGGTAAAGCTCTCCTTCCTGGGCAACGAGGGGCAGCCGACCGGGATCGTGATCGACTTAACCATCAACGAGTTCCTGAAGAAATTCACCCTGGACACGGAGTATCGGGTGAAGACCAGGGAAGAGGCCGATCGGGACCGGCATATAGCCATTGCCGAGAAGCACAGGGTGCACGGGGAGCCGAACTCTGCCGAGTTCGAGTACGAGAAGGCCTTGAAGATAGACCCGGAGAGCGTCAGGGCCAACTTCGGCATCGGAACCCTGTACATGGAGATGGGGCAAACAGGAAAGGCCAAGGAGATATTCAGAAAACTCTCCCAGATCGAGGCCATCTTCGAGGAGGAGAACAAGCACATCTTCAACGAGTTCGGCATCGAGCTGAGGAAGGCCGGGATGGAAGAGGAGGCCCTGGCCAATTATCAGAAGGCCATCACCATCTCCCCTGAAGACGAACATCTCTACTTCAATGTGGCCCGACTCTACTACGGTATGAAGGAGCTGGACAATGCCGTCGAATGGCTGGGGAAGGCCCTGGAGATCAACCCCCGCTTCATCGAGGCCGAACAGCTGAAGTCCCTCATCCTCAGGGGCTTGTAGCAGGACGGGATCTCGGCCCGTTCAGGATAGGGAACGCCTCACATATTTCGCATCCTTTCCCGCTACGTTACATCCCTGAGCACCAGGTGTAGACATTACGGGTATCCCCTTCGTCATAGGAGACAAGAGTGAAGGAGGGAGCACACACATGAAGAGGCTGATCCCCATACTGTCTGTCTTGATGATCCTGGCGACCATGACAACGGCAATGGCGAAGAATATGAGATATGGGAGAGACCGGCATGGATATGACGACGGTCCCGGTGAAACGTACGGTGACAGCTATGTGACGGTAAGCCTCGGGGCCTTCATGCCGGAAGACGATGCCTATTATCTCGACAACGGCATATCCATCGGAGGCGCCCTCGGTCACAACCTCAACCCGAACTTCGCCCTCGAGATCGGACTTGATTATACCGTCGCAGATTTCAAAGATGAATACGGTTACTACAGCTATGCAACCGATGAGTATGAGCATGCCTACGTGACCACCCTCGGCATACCGGTCACCGCGAGGTTCATCGTTCCCCTTTCAAGCCGCGTGGACTTCTTTGCCGGTGCCGGCATAGGCGTGTACTTCATGGACGTGGAGATTGAGGACGCGTACACTGACGGATACTATCACGATGAAGGCGTGGATGACACACGCCTTGGTTTCCATGCACTCATGGGTGCGGACATCGAGATGAACCCCCATGCGGCCCTTACCATGGAGTTGAAGTACACGGAGCTCGAAGGGGATTCCGACGATGGTTATGACGATGTCCTTGACTTCGGTGGAACGACGGCTTCCGTAGGTGTCAAGTTCCGGTTCTGAAGATGGACCGGAAACGGAGGAAAAGGGAGGTTTCCCTTTTTCCGTCCATCACTACCTGGCTTTCCCCGTTGGGGAAAAGGGGGCATCTCTCTTGTTCATTTCGGACCGAACACCGCCTTCCATTCCTCGGGGGTCAGGGTCTGCCTCAATCTGAAACACGCATCCAGGACCTGCTTCTGGCTGTTGGATCGCTCCTCATCTATCCTGGCCAGGACCTTTTCGAAATCTTCGGGTTGAGATTCATACGTCATGTAGAGCCGGGCGAACTCCTTGCCCTGCTCCAGGAACTGCTTCTTGAACGCATTGACTTCCTCGGACATCAGATAGAGCTGGTACTGTGCATTGTTCGCCCTGCCCTGGTCTTTGATAAGATATTCAACCTCCGCCCGTGTCTTGTTGAGGTATGTCCTCGCATCGTCATATGGGGTCTCTGCCGGTCCAGGGAAAAACGGCACAATGATCATGCTCAAGTAGAACAACACCTGGGAAAGATACATGAAAACCTCCTTGTGCTCGGGAAGGATGATCGGGGAACCATGTCCTATTCCGATCCCTCCTACGTCTGTGTAAGGGGTTCTGTACTCCGCTCACTGTCTAGGTGATTCTTCGCTCGCCTTCAGACACTCAGCCATGGCCTGTACGTCTCCCTTGGAGACGGCCTCCCATTCCTTCTTCGTCATGAGAGACTTCAACTCGAAATAGTCCTCCATGATCTTCTTGCGGGATTCCATGCGGAATTCGAGAGATTCATCGATGATCTTCTGCAATTGCTCCGGAGTTGTTCCGTAGTCCGCATTCATCCTCATGAACTCATGCTGATAAAAAACGCTCTTCTCCTTGAGTGCCAGTGATTCCATGCTCATGCGGTCCATCAGGGCAAGGACCCTGTCCGCCCTGGCAGGGTCGGCGACCTCCCTGCTGACCAGCGTCTTCATCTCATTCATGTACTTCTGGCGGGCCGTCATCGGTACAGCTTCCCTGGTATGCGAGCATCCGGCCAGAAACATGACGGCCATGAGCATGACCATCCAGGGAATCGCCGCGTGCATACAACCTTGACGGATCGCCTCTGATGTGGATGTGTACGTTACGCTCCTCATCATGGGTTCGACTCCTTTAAGCATATTCATTTCATGACCCCTTTCAATAGTCCTTTTTAAACATCGCAACAAGACCATTTATCGGGATCACCGGATGTCATGCCTAGTGATAGGTAAAATTGGATTTAATATTTTATTGTTTATGATACTATCTTGCATAGGATGAAATGACGCACGAACGGATGAAATAAGCCGATGCCCCTGTTTCCCTGTTCCAGACGTAAGGGGCGACCTGCGGACGTGAAATCCGAAAAACCAGACACGTTGAGGAGGATTTTGTATGAAGCATGCCGGCATATTCAGTCTGTTCTGCTTTGCCTTGATCATGAACATGTTGATACCCGCATCCCCGGGACACCTCACCAGGGCATACGCCGCTTCCGCACTGGACAGCTCCATGAAGCCTCTGGCCGACAGCCTGGACCAGTTGCAGCCCGCGGCCGTGTTCAGGAATTTCTACCAGCTGACCCAGGTCCCCCGGCCTTCCCATCATGAAGAGAAGGCCACTGCGTTCCTTGCCGCCTTCGGGCGTTCACTCGACCTGGAGACCATCACCGACGACGTGGGCAACGTGATCATCCGAAAGCCCGCTACCCCGGGGTATGAAAACAGGCGCAGTGTGGTGTTCCAGGCACACACGGACATGGTCCCCCAGAAGACTGCCGACAAAACCCATGATTTCCTGAAAGACCCTATCACGGCCTATGTCAACGGCGGCTGGCTGACGGCGGACCGCACGACACTCGGTGCGGATGACGGCATCGGGGTGGCGATCATCATGGCTCTGCTGCAGGACAAGGACATCAAGCACGGCCCCATAGAAGCATTGTTCACGGTCGACGAGGAGGATGGGTTTACGGGCGTCAACGGACTGAAAGCCGGGGTGCTCAAGAGCGATTACCTCATAAATGTCGACTGGGAAGGTGAGGGCACGTTCGCCATCGGCAGCGCCGGCGGCGTAAACGTGGACGCAGTCGGGAAATACTCCCAGGAGCCCACACGCGCCGATATGCGCGCATATCAGGTCAGTGTCAAGGGCCTGCAGGGAGGTCACTCCGGCGTCGACATCAACAAAGGAAGCGGTAGTGCCAGCAAACTGCTTGCACGACTGCTGTGGTCGGCGGATGCGTTCGATGTGCGCATCGCTGCGATCAGCGGTGGTGAACGGTATAACGCCATTACACGGGAAGCAGTGGCCCTGGTTGCAGTACCCAAGGCAAAGAGCGCCGATTTCGAGAAATTCATCGGGTCCTTTGATGCAACGGTAAAGAGCGAACTCGCCGTAACGGACCCTGCGGTGAGCGTAAGCGCCGCATCCACCGACCGGCCTGCGAAAGTGATGAATGCGTACTCCCAGGCCATGATGCTCAGCGCAATCTACGGAAGCGTCAACGGCGTGCAGCGCATGAGCGACACGGTGCCCGGCCTGGTGGAAACCTCATGCAACCTGGGAATCTTAAATGCAGACAAGGGCCAGTGGAAAGCAGGCATACTGGTCCGCAGCACGGTCGATTCGGCACGTGACGATACGGCGGGCAAGCTCGCTGCCGTGATGCGGCTGGCCGGGGCGGATGTCAACATCCATGACGCGTACTCCGGTTGGCGGCCCGATGTAAACTCGCCCCTGCTCGTCCTGATGAAGGGTGTCTACCATCAGACGTTCGGTAAGGAGGTAGGGCTCGTTGCCGTGCATGCGGGATTGGAAACCAGCGTCATCGGAGTCAAATATCCCAAGATGGATATGGTCTCGCTCGGACCGACCCTGCAGGGCGTTCATTCACCGGACGAGCAGCTCGAGATCGCCACGGTGGCGAAGGTGTATGATCTGCTGACCGAGACACTGAAACAGATTCCTGTCCGATAAAGAAAGCTGCGGGCTCCCCCGGGTTTCGGCAGGGCTGTCGACCCCGAGGGGATCCCTTTCCTTTGAGCAGGGATCATGGGTGCAAGGGCTGAGGTTGTCACCTTTGCCCGTGCACCTTCCACCGGGTGCCACCCGCCTGTAACCTGCCCGACAGGACGAATGCCTCCAGGGCCATTCACCGCCTAGAACGGATGGCCGATAAAGAGCTGAACGAGGGAATCCTCCTTCGATACACCCATGTCCGCACGCACGATGATCCCGTTCACCAGGGTCCTCGCACCGGCGCCGAGGCACCACTTCATGTCTTTGTGGAGGGTGTCGACCTTCCACTCCGGCGCCACCCTGCCGAGCTCGCCGAAACACACGAGCTGGAACCAGTCAACCTCGAGCCGGCCGTTGAAGGTGACATCCTTCAGGGGGTTCCATGCGAGGGTGTGGCGGTATTCCATGCCGTAGTAGAGGGCGGCCTGGTCGTTGAACCGGGTGGCCGGGTACCCCCTGAGCCTCCAGAGCCCGCCCAGGTTCCCCCCCTTGTATGCCGGGGGACGGTGGTATGACGTGGTCCCGCCGCTGTCCCAGGTCGGGCAGTTCACGGTCCAGACATTGAAGGCGAGGACCCGCTGGCGTGCGTGTTCCGATTCCCCGAGGGATACGTACCGGTGGAGGTCGACCCCGACGACGGTCCAGGGCGCGGAGCTGCCGAAGCCCCCCCAGTCGCGGGAGATGAAGACGCTCTGGTAGCTCCCCTCCGAGGGGTTGGGCCAGTAGTCGGTGTTGTCGTAGGTCAGGCCCAGGTCGACCCCGGCGGTCTTCTGGGTGAGGTCCTGATCAAGCTCGTCCTCGGTCTCCCTGCTCCGGTAGAAAGGGTTGGCCTCGATATAGGTGCGTCCACCCGCAAGGGGATTCCACTCCCGGGGGGTTCCGCCATCGGGGATCGGGACGCCGCGGTCGAGCCTCACCCGGGAAGCGGTGCCTCCGGCACCGTCGCCCAGAGGCAGGAGGAACCTCAGCCTGCACTCGAACCAGAAGTCCGTTCCGTCCGCCTCCAGGTAGTTGTCCTCGCTGGAGCCGTTGCTTGCCGCACGTTCGTCCGAGAATTCAGGATTGCTCAGCACGTAGGACCTGACCGACTTGAACGTGTTCTGGCAGATCTGCGGTTCGACGATGAGGCGGGGGAGGAACGGGGCACGGCAGTTCCTCACCATGAGGAATGCCATGTGGGTGCCCTCCCCGCCCGCCATGGCGGAGCCCACGGTGAGCATCCGGGGCTGCACATACCCCTGGGCTATGGCCGCGACCCCGAGGCCCGGCCCGATGGACTCGTTGTAATAGGGGAAGGGGACCACGAGCAGGCGCCTTGACGCCTGCTCCACCTCGGGCGGGTCATACTTCGTGATCTTCTCCGCAGCGCAGGCAGGCCGGGAGGCAGCCACGGCGAGCACCGCCACAAAGACCGCGATCGCAGGCCATCCCCTCAGTGCATCGTGCATTGAGCCTGCCTCCGCCACCGACACAGCCCGTATCGAAGCAGCTGAGACCACTTCTTTTTCATGACATGCCTCCCTTCCCTGCCGGGGATGCGTTCCGTCAGGCAAGCCCTCTCCGGCTCGACTTGTCCTGGATGATGTGGACCACGGTGGGGTCCACGGCGAACATGCCCTGGAGCGAGATCTTGCCGATGTTGAGGATGGACTCCTCCGGGGATCTTCCCAGCATGCCGTCCTCCGACGACAGGCCGTATCCCGACAGCGCCATGAATGCTGAGCGCATGGCCGTCTCCGCCCCGCTCATGATCTTCATGGAGCACCCGGGCTTGGCGCCGTCGCAGATGATGCCGCACAGGTCGCCGATGACGTTGTCCATGGCAAGGCCGATCTTCGCCATGTCGATGCCCGCCTTCTGGTAGACCATGGCCACGGCGGAGGCGATGCTGGCGGCGATGGCGCAGCCGCAGATGACCGAGAGCTCGCCGGTGAAGCACTTGACGTACGAGTTGACCGCATGGCTGACGGCGATGCTCTCCTGGATGCGGCCGATGTCGATGCCGTTGTGGCGGCCAACGACGTAGGGGGCGATGACCGTGAGCGTCCCCTGGTTGCCCGAGCCCCCCGAGGTCATGACCGGCTCCGGCATGCCCCCCATGCGGGCGTCTACGGCGCAGGCCACGCGGAGCTTCACCTGGTAGAACAGGTCATCCGCCTTCAGCCCGTCCCGCATCATCTGCCTGAGCTGATAGCCCGTGCGCTTCATGTCGATGCCCTTTTCCGCGATGGTCATGTTCATGTCGATTCCGCGCTGTATGTAGGCCCGCTGCCCCTCGTCCAGTCGGGTCGCATCCCTGAGCACCTCCTCCAGCTTCATCTTTTGCATGACGTCGCGGTACGTGGCATCCTTGGTCCCGCCGTGGGGGTGCGTGTCCACGATGGACATGCCGTCTTTTTCCAGACAGGTGATGTTGGTGTGGCCCTCGGACACGATGCAGCGGACATGGGACCCGTTTCTCCGCGCCGATACCTCCACGTGGAATCCCTTCTCGTCCTCCTTGCAGCCGTAGCTCACGGCCCCTGTTTCAACGAGTTGTCTGGCCCTGGCCAGGGTATCCGGGGTGACATCCTTGAGGATCTCGAGCCTGAGGCCCGACCTCCCGATGACCGCGCCGAGGGCGGAGGCGATGACGTTACCCTTCTCTCCACCGCTGTTGGGCACCGTGACCGCAGCACCGTTCTTGAACGTGCCGGCATCCACGAGGATATCGATGGTGTCCGGGATGCCTTGCAGCTGCTCCGCCGCCGCGGCAGCGGCATATGCGCAGGAGATGGGTTCGGTGCATCCGATGGCCGGAAACACCTCGTTGGTGAAGATCTCTCGTAACAGGTCCACGTGTCTCTCCTTTCCGGTAATCTCATTCCCTCATGGGAGCTGTTCCGCCAGCCTGAGGATCCCTATTTGACGAGCGGCAGCTTGGAGTCGATCTGGAGCTCGATCATCTTGTTGACCACAGCGTCCACCTGGAGGAACCGCGCCGCAACCTTTGCCGACAGGGCATCTTCCATCTTCTTTGCATAGGCCCTCCTGAGCTTGAGCTTCTCGTCCTGGTTGTCCAGGGTTCGGTTCATGATGTCACTAGCCGTCTCGTCGGTCATGGTTTCGTAGTTCTTCGCATAGTCCATGAGGATGTCCACGCCCCTGTCCGTGAGCTTGGCAAGGTCGTGCTCGTAATCGTCGTACAGGGGCCAGAAGGCCTTTGTCTGCATCTCGTCCAACCCCATGGACCTTGACACGATCTGCTTCTTCTGGGCCCTGAGGTTGGTCCGCATGAGTTCGATGTAGGTCTTGATGTTCATGTCCTGCCCGTCGGGGAGGATGACCTGGCTCAGCTCGGGATCAGCCTGATCCGGCTGCTGGGCGAAGGCAAAAAATGCGAGAACGAGAATCCATGCCCCGATGAATACGACCGTACCGATTCTTTTCATACCTCTCTCCTTTTCACATGACATTGATGATGATGCTTCCCATGACCGTCAGGAAGACGTTGGCGAATGCGAACGGTGCGGCGAAGCCCAGGGCCGGCGTGGTGCTGCCGGCGTCCTCCTCCAGGGCGGTCATGGCCTGGGGGATGACCCGGGCACCGGTGAGCGCACCGAGGAGGAGCACGGGATTCATCTTCAGGACATACCTGCCGAAGACCATACCCGCCACGATGGGGACCAGGGCCAGCACGATGCCGGCAAGGAAGATGGCGAGCCCGCTCGCCTGGAGGGCTGCCAGCGCAGCCTTCCCGGAGCTCAGGCCGATGCAGGCGACGAACAGGCTCAGCCCCAGGTCGTTGAGGAGCCACTGCCCGCCGTCCGAGATCTGTCCGAAGGTAGGATGAACGGAACGCAGCCATCCGCATACGAGACCGGCCACGAGCACTCCCCCGCCAGTGCCGAGGGTGAGCGGGATGCCCCCCAGCGGGATGACGATCATCCCGGCCAGGGTTCCCAGGACACACCCGGCGCCGACCATCACCAGGTCGGTCACTGCCGAGGGCCGCTGGGCATAGCCAAGCGCCCGGGCCGCCTGTTCCACCTCGTTTCTCGTGCCCACCAGATGCAGGATGTCGCACTTGTTGACGACCGTGTCCTCGAGGATGGGAAGGTCGTGGCCCTGCCTGGTCATCCTGGTCAGGAAGATGCCGCGGGCACCGCCTGCCAGGGCGATCTCGCCCAGCGTCATGCCCACCACGGCGGGGTTGAGAACGCACACGTCCAGGGACTCGCCGATGAGGTCGATGATCACCGAGACGTCCACCTCCGTGCCGACGATGTCGGGGGCGCGCACGAGACCGACGTATTTCCCTGCGATCACGAGAGTGTCCTGCTCCTCGAGGATCGTCTCCTGGAGGGGCTCGAACAGGATGCCCCTCCTCAGGACCTGGTACACCGCGACCCGTGCAGGGGAAAAGAGTCCTTCGACCTCCCTGACGCTCTTCCCGATGATCCGGTGATTGGTGGTCTCGTAGGCACGCAGCCCCACCTGGCGCGACCAGGAGAAGAGCTCCGGGCTCTTGAGGTCGGAGCCCCCTCCCATGGCCCTCTCGAGCTCCCCGGCCTCCGCCTTCAGATCGATTCTGAACAGACCTGGCAGGAGCTTGAAGAAGATGATGACCCCCACCACCCCGAAGAGGTAGGTGATGGCGAAGGCAACCGCTATGTTGTCGGAAAGGACCTGCTTCTCGGCTGCAGATACGGCGAGCTGCCCCACCGCGCCGTTGGCCGTGCCGATCGCTGCGGATTGGGTCATGGCCCCGGCGAAGAGCCCAGCGGCTGTGCCCTTGTCGAAGTGCAGGACCCTGCCCAGGACCACCACGCACGCGAGCCCGGCCAGCGCCACCACTACGGACACCCACAGGTAGTTCAGGCCTTCCTTGCGGAGCGCCCCGAAAAACTGGGGCCCCACCTGATAGCCGATGCAGAAGGCGAAGAGCGCGAAACTGATGCCCTTTAGGATAGGCGGCACGTCGATGCCGAACTGGCCGAGCACCATGGCCGCCAGCAGCACCGAGGCGGTGGTGCCGATGCCGAAGCCCCTGACCTTGATCCTGCCGATGGCATACCCCAGCGCCATGGAGAGGAAGACCAGGATCTCCGGGCTTTCCTGAATGATGCTTCCGATCTGATGCGTCATGACACCCTTCCTTGTAAGGTCCGTCCTGCTGCGTCTCGGGCACCTCGACCGGAGAAATAGGGGCTCCCCATCCGTCTCAGGTCTCCCCTCGGTTTACCGTCATCCCTGCCGGCGTATGTCTCGTACAGCGTCGGTGCGATCTTCTCGAATGCGTCCAGGATCTCCGGGTCGAAGTGTGTACCCCTCCCACCGACGATGATCCTCATCGCATCTTCGAAGGCAAAGGCCTCCTTGTAGGGCCGCTTCGAGGTCAGCGCATCGAAGACGTCCGCAACGGCGAAGACGCGCGCCACCCGCGGGATGTCGCCGTTACGCCTGCCCTCGAGGTAGCCTGAACCGTCGTATCGCTCGTGATGCCCTCCCACCACCGGAGCCGCGTCGCTGAGCCATGATGAGCGGGACACGATGTCCAGGCCGTGGCGTACGTGCTGCTTCATCTCCTCGAACTCGCCGTCCGTGAGATTTCCGGGTTTGAGGAGGATGCCGTCCCTGACGCCGATCTTGCCCACGTCGTGGAGGAACGCACCCTTGATGAGCGAGCGCATCTCATCGTCGGGTAGGCCCAGGACCTGTCCGAGGCGGATGGCATAGATAGTGACCCGGTAGTTGTGGATGTCCGTGTCGCTGTCCCTCTTGGCGATGGCGCTTCCGAGCACGTTCAGGATCTCCAGGTTGGCGTGCAGGAGATCTTCCGTAAGGCCCGAGACCCGCCCCAGGAGGCGGACGATTACTGGATAGAGGAGCAGGGCCGTGAGCAGCACGACGAGCGCCGCGATGAGCGCCGTTACAGCAACCTGGGTGCGCGCCCTTGCCAGGAGCGAGGGGGCCACGGCGTACACGCCTTCCATATACCCTGCCGGCTCTCCCCTGCTGCTTTTCAGGACAGTCCTCAGGTGGATGAGAACGTCCCCGTCCACCCGGGAGATCCTGCGCCAGGCACCGTGGTCTGCAAGTGCGGCGCGGTCCAAACCTGCTGCGACGAAAGCCGTGACGGACCCCAGGTGTGCATAGGAAGGGTCACTGACCCGCACGGCCTCGTCAAACTCCGAGTCGAGGATGCGCACCAGGACGAAATGCCCCCCCGACGGCCACGCCCTGACGGACATGGGCTTCTCCAGGATACTGCGTATGCGCGCATGATCGCCCAGAGCTGGTTTGTCGAGTTCGTCCATGATGGCCCACCGCAGGTGCTCCGTGGCCACGGATGCCTGGTCCGCCACGTAGGTGTCCATGTTCCTGAGTTCCACCCACAGGACAAGGGCCGCAAGGGCGGCGGCGATGGCCAGCGCGGCGAAGAGGAGGCGGAGGATGAGGGTACGGTGGATGGAATGCGTGAGCCCCATGTTCAACCCTGCTTTCCGTCTCCTTCTCGCAGCCAGTGGGTATGCAGCGAGACCAGTACGCCGATGAGGACGGGGGGATAGAGGATGCCGATTACGGACTCGAGCATGACGAGCGAGCGGGCGAAAGGGTGGACGGCCGTGACGTCGCCGTAGCCCACCGTGGTCAGCGTGCATATGCTGAAATACAGGAAAGCATCCACCCGGTATGCCTGGAGGAGCCCTCCCGGAGAGACGGTGAACGAACCCGGAACCAGCAGCTCCATGATGTTGTACGAGAACGCGAAGACCATTGCCAGGAGGAGGTAGGCGGCCACGGCACCCCTGATCTTGTGGGCCGTTGCCGGGCTTTCCCGGTAGACCTGCCACAGGACGAGCGCCAGGAAGACCAGGGTCGCCGCCAGGGACGAGACTCTGTCCCAGAGGCATAGTTCAGCCGATCCGTGGAGGTTGGCCAGCCAGCGCAGCACGATGGCGCAGGTCACGACGGCAGCGGCGGCGACCTGGACCAGCGGCCGAGGCGCCATGGCAAGGACGCCCGCAATGAGCAGGAGGGAGAACACGAGCCCGTTGATGACGCCCGGAAGGGGGCCCTCGGCCCGGGTCAGGGGGCCGAGGAAGAAGACCTCGGCGCACAGAAGCACCAGGAAGAGGCTCATGGTATGCTGCCTGGGCTCGCTCAGCACGTAATCAGTCAGTCTCTTCCACATATGCGGGTGTCAGAACGATTCACTCGGACTTCTCCTGAGCGTCTTGTCGGTCCTGAGGTGCGGTGAGCCCGTCCGCCCCGGTCACCCATCCGCCGCCCATGGCCTTGTACAGGCCCACCAGGTCCGAAAAGAACGTGCCCTGGGTCTGGGAGTATGACAGCTCCGCCTCGAACAGGCTGCTCTCCGCGTCCAGGACCTCGATGTAGCTCGTATACCCATTGTCGAACCTGGTCCGGGCGATGTGCGCATAATCTCTGAGTGCCTCCACCTGCATCTTCTGGGCATCGAGCTGATCCCGGTCGTACTTCTGGTTCATCAGGAAGTCGTTCACCTCCCTGAAGGCATTCTGCACGGTCTTCAGATAGGTGTACATCGCCTCCTGCTGCACGGCCTCGGCCACCCTGTTCTGCCCCTTGATGGCACCGCCCGCGAAGATGGGTGCATCGATGGCCCCGCCCCAGCTCCAGACACGGGCAGGCGAGGTGATGAGGTCGGAGAGGTGGGTGCTGGACCAGCCGAAGGCGCCGGTGAGTGAGATGTTTGGGAAATACAGGGAGCGTGCCTCCCCGATGCGTGCATTGGCCGCAACGAGGTTCTGCTCGGCCTGGCGGACGTCCGGCCTGCGCTCCAGGAGTTCCGACGGCAGGCCCTGGGGGATCGCCGGCGGGGAGAGCTCGTCGATGGCCCTTCCCCTGGCTATGGCTCCGGGGTTTCTCCCCAGGAGGACGGACAGTGCGTCTTCCTGCTGGGCGATGAGCTTCTCGATGGCGGGGATCCTCGTCAGGGTGAGAGCATACTGGGACCTGACCTGGCTGAGTTCCAGGTCGGAGATGACCCCTCCCTTGAAACGGATCTGGAAGAGGTCCAGGGTCTTCTTCGTGTTCTCGGCCGTACGCCTGGCGATGAGCAGCTGGTTGTCGAGGTCGAGGAGGTTGACATACCCCACCGCGACATTCGAGCAGAGGCTCAGGATCACCCCGCGCCTGCTCTCCTCCGTGGCCAGGAGGTCAGCCCGGGCGGCTTCGTCGGCCCTGCGGTAGCGGCCCCAGATATCGAGCTCCCAGGCTGCTCCGAGACCGAGCTGGTACTGGTGGTAGGGGTTGGTGATGAGCGACGAGATCCTGCTCGATCCGTGCTCCGAGAGGCGGTTCTTACCGGCCTGGTACGAGGCGTCGGCCTTGGGGAAGAGGTCGGCGCGCGCCACCATGAGGCGGCCTTCGTACTCATTCACCCTGGCCGCCGCGACCCTGAGGTCTTTGTTCTCCTGAAGCGCGGTCTCTATCAGCCCGTTCAGCGCCGGGTCGCCGAACTGCTCCCACCACAGGGTGTCCGCCACATCACGGGCATCCTTTGCCTCGTATCTCCACGCCTGGGGGGTCTCCACGGCGGGGCGCACGTAGTCGGGCCCCAGGGCGCACCCTGAAAGGACCGCTGCCACGACCGACAGGATCAGAATCTTACGCATGGGGGGCGACCTCCTTGTTCTCGGGTGTCCTGTCCGCCTCCCCCCGGTGGGCGAGCCTCTGGATCACGGTGAAGAAGACCGGGATGAGGAAGATGGCGATACCCGTGGCGGCCAGCATGCCGCCGATGACCGCGATGCCCATGACCCTGCGGGCGATGGCACCCGCACCCATGGCCGCTGCCAGCGGTACGCAGCCCAGGATGAAGGCGAAGCTCGTCATGAGGATGGGCCTCAGCCTGAGACGGGCGCCGGCCAGGGCCGCCTCGACGACGGGCCTGCCCTTGTCGTACTCCATCTTGGCGAACTCCACGATGAGGATGGCGTTCTTGGCGGCAAGACCGATGAGCATGACGAGCCCGATCTGGGCGTAAATGTTGTTCTCCTGCCTGAGGAGCCAGAGGGCGCCGTAGGCGCCCATGACCGCGATGGGGGTGCCCAGGAGCACGGCCAGCGGCAGGGCCCAGCTCTCGTACTGGGCGGCCAGGATGAGGAACACGCACAGCAGCGAGAAGCCGAAGATGGCCAGCGACGAGATGCCCTCGGCGGCCTTCTTCTCCTGGTAACTCATGCCGAGGTAGTCATAGCCCATCTCCCTGGGCATGGTCTGGCTGAAGACCTCCTCCAGGGCCTCCATGGCCTCGGGAGTGGTGTAACCGGAGGCCGCGGTGGCGTTGAACTGGGCACTGCGGTACTGGTTGTAGCGCATGGTGAACTCGGGTCCGGTGATGGACCGCACCGAGGTGAGCGCAGACAGGGGGACCATGTCGCCCTGGGCGTTGCGCACCGAGAACAGGCCCAGCTTGTCCGGGCTGGTCCTGAACTCACCCTCGGCCTGGAGGAAGATCTGCCACTGGCGGCCGAAGCGGTTGAAGTAGTTCACGAACACACCGCCCATGAAGCACTGCAGGGTCTTGTAGACATCCGAGATGTTCACCCCCTGCTTGAGGACCTTGTCCCGGTCCACGTCCACGAAGACCTGGGGCACGGACGCCTTGTAGGTGGTGGTGATGTTCGAGATCTCGGGGCGCTTCTTGGCCGCTTCCAGGAACTTTTCCACGTTTGCGGTGAGGAAGGGTATGTCCTTGCCGGCCCGGTCCTCCAGGATGAAGGTGATGCCTCCCGAGGTGCCGATGCCGGGGATGGCGGGTGGCGAGAAGGCCATGCCCATGGATTCGGACATGCCCAGGAGCTTCAGCGTGATCCTGCCCTTGATGAACCGGTACCACTCCTGGATGCTCCTGCGCTCGGACCAGTCCTTGAGCGTGACGAAGAAGAAGGTGCTGTACGTGTTCGCCACGCCGCTCACCAGGTTGTACCCGGCCACCGAGGTGCAGTACTTCACGCCCGGGGTCCCCATGATGAGGTCCTCGGCCTTCTTCATGGCGGCATCGGTGCGCTGGAGGGAGGCCGCGTCGGGCAGCTGCATGGCGGCATAGACATAGCCCTGGTCCTCCTCGGGGAGGAAGGTGGCGGGAAGGCGTGTCCCCAGGAGACCGGCCAGCACGATCATGACCCCCAGCAGGCCCAGGCTGAGCACCGACTTACGGATGAGCGATCCGCAGATGCCCACGTACCCGTCCGTGACCCTCCCGAACACGCGGTTGAACCAGGAGAAGAACCTGCCCAGCGGACCTCTGGCCTCCTTCTTCGGCCTCAGGAGCAGGGAGGCCAGGGCGGGCGAGAGGGTGAGCGCGTTGAAGGCCGAGATGAGGACCGAGGCGGCGATGGTCACGGCGAACTGCTGGTAGAGCCTGCCCGTGATGCCCGGGATGAAGGCCGTGGGGATGAACACGGCCGCCAGGATCAGGGCGATGGCCACCACTGGTCCGGACACCTCCTCCATGGCCTTGAGGGTGGCGTCCTTGGGCGTCATGCCGTTCTCGATGTGATGCTCCACGGCCTCCACCACCACGATGGCGTCGTCCACCACCAGGCCGATGGCGAGCACGAGGCCGAAGAGGGAGAGCGTGTTGATGGAGAAGCCGAAGAGCGGGAAGAACATGAAGGTGCCCACCAGGGAGACCGGCACGGCAAGCAGGGGGATCAGGGTTGCGCGCCACCCCTGGAGGAAGACGAAGACCACGACGATGACCAGCGCCAGCGCGATCCAGAGGGTGACCACGATCTCATGGATGCCCTCGGTGACCGCGAGCGTGGTGTCCAGGGCCACCGCATAGTCGAGGTCGGCCGGAAAGTGCTGCTTGAGCTCCGCCATGAGATTCTTCGCGCCGTCGGCCGCCTCGATGGCGTTGGACCCCGGCATCTGGTAGATCGCGATGACCGCGGCGGACTTGCCGTTCAGCCGGCTCATCATGCTGTACGTCTGTGCCCCCAGCTCTACCCTGGCCACGTCCTTGAGCCGGACCATGGACCCGTCGGGGTTTGCCCGTATCACGATCTCGGCGAACTCATCTTCTTTTTCGAGCCTGCCCTGGGCCCTCACCGCATAGGTGAAATCCTGGCCCTTGGGCACCGGCTCGGCACCGATCTTGCCCGCCGGGTTCACCGTGTTCTGGGCGTTGACCGCATTCACCACCTCGGGGATCGTGATGTTGAGCTTGGCGAGACGGTCGGGATCGATCCAGAAGCGCATGGCATAGCGTCCCGCACCGAAGACCGTGACGCTCGCGATGCCCTTGACCCGGGTCATCTGGTCGTTGATGTTGATGTAGGCGTAGTTGGCCAGGAACACGTTGTCATAGGTCCCCTTGGGCGAGTACAGGGCGAAGATGATCAACGGCGCCGAGAGCGACTTCTGGACCGTGACCCCATAGTTTCGGACATCGGACGGCAGCTGGGATTCGGCCTGGCTCTGGCGCATCTGGGTCAGGACCTGGTCCGTGTTGGCGTCGGTCTTGATGTCGAAGTTGGCCGTGATGGTGCAGTCGCCGTTGTTGGTGTTGATGGAATACATGTAATTCATGTTGTCCACACCCGAGAGCTGCTGTTCGATGGGTGTGGCCACCGACTGCTCGACCGTCAGGGCGTCGGCGCCTGTGTAGCTGGACGTGATCCTGATCTCCGGGGGGACAATGTTCGGGAACTGAGCGATGGGCAGGCTGCTCATGGCGACCAGACCGACGATGACCATGAGGATGGCGATCACCATGGCCACGATGGGTCGGTTGATGAAGAACCGCGACATGGCCCTACTCCTGCCCGGTCCCGCCGGAAGGGGCTGTGCCTGGTGTCTGCTGCGGGGCGCCCGTCTTCACGACCACGGCGCCTCCCTGCGTGAGCCGCTGGGTCCCCTCAACGACGACGTTTTCTCCGACCTTGAGCCCCTCCTCGATGATCACGAGGCCGTCGGTCTTCTGGCCGATCTTGACCGTCCTGATGTCCGCCTTGTTGTCGGGCCCCACCACGGCGACCTGGTACTGACCCTGGAGCTCGGTTAGGCAGCGTTCCGGGACGAGCAGGGCGCCCTTGCGGGTGGCAAGCATGGCCCTGACCTTGGCGAACTGTCCGGGCCTGAGCACATTGCCCGGGTTCGGGAACCGGGCTTCCACCTTGAGCGTACCGGTCTTCACGTCCACCTGGCGGTCCGCTGCGCTGAACGATCCTGCGTGGGGAAAGACCGAGCCGTCGGACAGGATGAGCTCGAGCTGTGCCTCCCTGCCCTTCCCCTGCAGGTTCTTCACGGCCTGGAGATACTGCTGCTCGCTGATGGAGATGGAGACCTTGATGGGGTCCACCTGGGACACGGTGGTGAGCTCGTCGGTGGACTGGGGGCTGATGAGGTTGCCGATCTGGGCCTTGGCGATGCCCGCGATGCCGTCGATGGGGGAGGTGACCTTCGTGAAGGAGAGGTTGAGCCTGGCCTTTTCCAGCTCGGCCTTCGCCATCTCCAGCGACGCGCGGGCCGTCTTCTCGGCCGCCACGGCATCATCCAGGTCCTTCTGGCTGAGCGCCCTCTGCTCGGCAAGCGGCTTCACCCGTGCCAGGGTGGAGCTGGCCTGCTCCAGCTTGGCCGCGTACATGGCTACCTGGCCCTTGGCCTCGTCATAGGCTGCCTGGAAGGTCCGGGGGTCGATCTCGAAGAGCACCTGGCCGGTTTTCACCACGTCACCCTCCTGGTAGAGCTGCTTCACCAGGTACCCCTGCACCTGGGCGCGGATGGTGGCGTTCACGTTGCCGTCCAGAGTCCCCACCCACTCGCCGTACACCGGGACATCCCTGGCCACCACAGCAACCACCTCCACCGAGGGGGGGGGCAGTTGGGGGGTCTTCCCCTTGCCGCACCCGACAAAGACCAGGGGGGCAAGGATGGCACACGCCATGAACAGGACAACACCACGCGCCAAGAATTCACCAGTTCTCCGTTTCATGCCATTACCCCCTGAAACGCATCATTCTACTGCACGCACCAGCTGCTCTAAGCATCCCCAAGGTACCATGGAAGGCGCAACGCCCATGAGTCCCTGGCATTATCTTGCGGCAACCGCCATCCGGGGACATGGAAAGAAAAGGCTCGGTGCCGCAAACTGCATGCGTCTGCAATGAAGCCTCCTCCATGATCCTGTGGAAAATCCCATCAGAAGCCTGGGCATATGTTACGTACTGCGTCTATTATAATGCCTGTGCTCCACATGAATAGCATGGATTTGCAGGAAGCTCTAGAATACATTTCGAGAACATCCTGATAAGTTACCGAATATCAGAGAAATTACGCGATGGAGGATCACCCTGTCCCTGCATCGGGAACCTGTATGCCCGGGCCGGCCTTGGGAGAGGTGCATCCACAGGCCACAGGTGAAATTCATGTCTTCACCCCCTTTCAATATGGTATATATTTAATGGTAAGAGAATATCTCAAAATGAGATGCTCGGGGTAATTGGGAAAGAATTATGCTATCATGACATCTGTGAGGGGAGTTCTAGATGGGGGGAAAAAGGTCGGGGCTTCCGGAAAAGAAGGCCCATGGAACGTTCGAAGATTTTCTGGCCTCGATGTCGGCCCGTCTCGTCGCCCTGGAGCCCGAACAGATCGATGATGAGATCCAGAAAGCCCTGGGAGAATGCCTTCATTTCTTCGGGATCGATCGTTTAGCCCTGGTACGGCTCCTGCCGTGTAAGACGAAAACCGTCATCAGCCATAACGCGGATAGACTCGGTACATCCCCTTATCCCACAGGCATGGTGCTTCCTGTATCCCTCTTTCCCTGGATCGCCCGGAAGCTCATCGACCGGGAGGTCATCTCCTATGCACGGCCGGAGGAGCTTCCGACCGAGGCAGATGTCGACAAGCAATCATTGGAGATGTTTCAGGTTCGGTCCGGCACGTATATCCCCATCGCCGCCCTGCGGTCCTCCGAATATATGCTCGGCATCAGCCTGAGCGAGTACGGTCAGGCCTGTTCCCCAAAGCATATCCCCAAACTTCGCCTCCTGGGGGAGCTGATCGTGAACGCCCTCGAGCGCAGCAAGGCCGAGCTGGAGCTCCGGGAGCGCCTGGCGGAGATCGAGCGGTTAAAGTCCCAGCTGGAGCAGGAGAATATCGTCCTGCGGGACGAGATCAAGGCCGGAATGGGCACGGTCATCGGGGACAGCGACACGCTCAAATACGTGCTCTTCAGGGTCAAACAGGTCGCCCCCACGGACGCCACGGTCCTCATCCTGGGCGAGACCGGCACGGGCAAGAGCATGGTGGCCAATGCCCTGCACGAGATGAGCACCCGCAGGAACAAGCCCATGATCACGGTCAACTGTGCCGCCCTGCCCGCGAATCTCATCGAGAGCGAGCTCTTCGGGCGGGAGAAGGGGGCCTTCACGGGCGCCCATGCGAAGCAGATCGGCCGTTTCGAGATCGCGCATGGCGGGACGATCTTCCTGGACGAGATCGGCGAGATGCCGCTGGAGCTCCAGGCCAAGCTCCTGCGGGTGCTGCAGGACGGAGAGTTCGAACGGCTCGGCAGCCCACGGACTGTCAAGGTGGATGTGCGCGTCATCGCCTCGACCTGCCGTGACCTGAAGGCGGAGGTCCGGAACAAGCGGTTCCGGGAGGACCTCTATTACCGCCTCAACGTCTTCCCCGTCTCGATCCCGCCCTTGTCCAGGCGCATCGAAGACATCCCGCTGCTCGTGGAGCATTTCATCGACAAGTATGCCCGCAAGCTGGGCAAGACCTTTGCGTCCATCCCGAAGGGCACCATGCGAGCCCTGCAGGAATACCACTGGCCGGGTAATGTGCGCGAGCTCGAGCACGTGATCGAGCGGGCCGTCATCATCAGCCCCGGGCCGGTGCTGCACCTCGCCGACCAGCTCGACTTTGAGACCGCCCCGATGGAGGATGACGGGTCGAAACAACTCGAGGCCGTGGAGCGGGAGCATATCCTCAGGGTGCTGCACGAGACGCGCTGGCGGATCGAGGGCAAGGGAGGCGCCGCGGCCGTCCTCGGGCTGAACCCGAGCACCCTGCGGTTCCGTATCAGGCGCCTGGGCATCGAGCGGCCCTGAAGGATCAGTACCTCAAGCATAGAACCCGCAGCATATTGCGGTTCCTCAACATGTTGCGGGCTTTCCGGAGAGCCTGTTTTCACTCTTCTTTAGAATATATCCGAAAAATCAAGCTGTTCCATTATGCAAACGCACCTCTGTCCCCTGGTATGCTTTTTGGATTCCATCTCCGGTGACTGACCGGGGATATCCGCGAGCTTCGACGACGAAACGCCTCCTCTGGGATTCCTGCGGGAATGACTGTTTGCATGCAAAGGAGAAGGGAGATCCATGGAGCTCACCATTGAGATGAAGGCCGTACCTGGCAAGGCCCAGGAGCTGTATCAGACACTGCAGGCGCTGCTCCCCACGATCCGTAAGGCGAAGGGTTCCCGGGACTGCCGGGTCTCCCGGGACGTGGAGGATGAGGAGCTCTTCTGCCTGGTGATCGACTGGGAGAAGAGGGCGAGGCTCGAACACTATATACATACCACCAGCGGCAGCGCGCTCCTCGGTGCCCTAGACCTGCTGAGCGTGACGGTGCGGGTCAGGTTCGGCAGGAAATCCCCCTGGGAAGGGATCGATGCCCTGAAGAGGATGAGGGATGGACAATAGCCTCTCATCCGACCAACGACAGAAGGCAGCAAGAATGCGTTGATTTGAAAAAGTGAGGAAAGGAGCCTGAGCTATGAAGACAAGACTTACCGTACAAGGTAAAGTCGGCGTCTGCGCCGCAGTAGGCACGGCGCTGGCAGGTGGGGCGCTGATAGGCAGCGCATCCGCCCAGGAGGTCCTTCCGGCCCCGCCGGCCCCGTTCAAGGGGCAGATCGGGCTGTCCGTGAAGGACTCGAAGTCTGATTTCCCGCAGCCGATCAAGGCGCCTAATGGCGCACCCAACATCGTCATCATTCTCCTCGACGACGTCGGCTACGGCGCGTCGAGCACCTTCGGCGGGCCGTGCGACACGCCGACGCTTGACAAGCTGGCCAAGAGCGGGCTGCGCTACACCCAGTTCCACACCACGTCCATCTCGTCGCCCACGCGGGCGTCGCTCCTCACCGGACGCAACCATCACACGGTGCACACCGGCAACATCATGGAGCTCGCCACCGGTTATCCCGGCTACGACAGTTTGATGGGCAAGGACACTGCCACGGTGGCCGAGGTCCTCAAGCAGGAAGGCTGGAACACCGCCTGGTTCGGCAAGAACCACAACGTGCCCGACTGGCAGAACAGCGCGGCAGGACCGTTCGACCTCTGGCCCACGGGCCTGGGCTTCGAGAAGTTCTACGGATTCATCGGGGCCGAGACGGACCAGTGGCGGCCCGCGGTCTTCGACGGGACCAACGCCGTGGAGCCGTACCTGGGCAACCCGGACTACAACTTCGACTATGACCTCGCGGACAAGGCCATCGAGTGGGTCAGGGCGCAAAAGGCAGTGGCCCCGGACAAGCCGTTCTTCCTCTACTATGCCCCTGGTGCCACGCATTCTCCGCACCACCCGAAGAAGGAATGGATCGCCAAATACAAGGGTCGGTTCGACCAAGGCTGGGACAAGGTGCGCGAGGAGACCCTCTCGCGCCAGAAGAAGCTGGGCATCGTCCCGGCAAACACGAAGCTCACCGAGCGTTCCCCAGGCCTGCAGGCCTGGGATTCGCTGGGTGCCGAACAGAAGCAGCTCTATGCCTACATGATGGAGGTGTACGCCGGCTATCTCTCCCAGACCGATTACAACGCAGGCCGGGTCCTGGATGCCATCGACAAGCTGGGCCAGACGGACAACACGCTGGTCATCTACATCTGCGGGGACAATGGGGCCAGCGGCGAGGGCAGGCTCCAGGGCTCCTACAATGAGCTGGCCATGATCAACATGGTCCCCGAAGACTACAAGGAGATCCTGAAGCAGAAGGACAACCTGGGTACGTGGAAGACACATAACCACTACCCGGCGGCCTGGGCCCATGCCATGTGCGCCCCGTTCCAGTGGATCAAGACCAATGCCTCGCACTACGGCGGCACGGCCAACGGCATGGTGATATCCTGGCCCGCGCGCATCAGGGACAAGGGCGGTATCCGGACACAGTGGCACCATGTCATCGACATCGTGCCCACCATGCTCGAGGCAACCGGCATCGAGTTCCCCTCTATGGTGAACGGGGTTGCCCAGAAGCCCATCGAGGGCGTGAGCATGGCTTATACCTTTGACAATCCCAAGGCGCCCTCTACGCGCCACACGCAGTATTTCGAGGTGTTCGCCCACCGCGCCATCTATCACGACGGCTGGATCGCCTGCACCACCCCTCCCTACGGCGGGCCTTGGGAGGACCAGACCAAGTTCAAGCATGTCGATGTGATCAACGGATACAAGTGGGAGCTCTATAACGTGGACAACGACTTCAGCGAGGCCGTCAATGTCGCGGGCCAGTATCCGGACAAGCTGCACGACCTCCAGCTGCTGTTCTATGCCGAGGCGGCCAAGTACGACGTTCTGCCCCTGGACGACAGCGGAACCGAGAGGTCGTACCCGGGCATCCGACCCAGCCTCACGGCCGGACGGAGCGAGTTCGTCTACACCGGACCCGTGAAGCGCATCCACGAGGGCGCTGCACCCAACATCAAGAACCGGTCCTTCCGCATCACTGCGGACGTGGTGCTGCCCAAGGGGAGCGAGCAGGGTGTGCTGGTGACGCAGGGCGGCCTGTCAGGCGGCTTCGCGCTGGTGTTTGAGAAAGGTAAACCGGTCTTCTATTACAATATGGCGAACGTGGCCCACTACAGTGTTGGGTCCAAGCAGGCTTTGAAACCCGGCAAGCATACCGTGGTCTTCGATTTCCTCTATGACGGCGGCGGGTTCGGCAAGGGGGGCAAAGGAACGCTCAGCGTGGACGGTCAGCAGGTGGCCCAGGGGCGGATCGAGAACACCGTGCCCTTCCGCTTCTCCCTCGACGAGACCTTCGACGTGGGCGAGGACACGGGCACTCCGGTGGACCTCGTTTACGACGTGCCGTTCCGGTTCACGGGCACCATCGACAAGCTGGTCATCAAGTACCTCGACGGGGGCAAGCTCTCCGCCGCGGACCAGCAGAAGGTGAATGCCGTGGATGCCAAGCTCAAGGCTGATTAAGGCCCTGAGCTCTCTCCCTGACATACCCCCACCCCATGGCATGGGGGTGGGGGATGAGAGTTAGTCATGGGGACAGTCATGGATAGAAAACAGGAAAAGACGATGTTCAAGAGATCACAACACGTATCATCAAAGTACGTGTGCGGCTTGGTTGTGGCAATCATAGTCCTTGCCGCGATTGGAGCGGCACCCCGGCCTGCCCTGTGCGGCGGCATGAACGCGGCGCAGGTGCTGGCGCACCCGGAAATGCTGCACAAGCGTATCAAGGCTGGGAACCCTGAGTACAATGACCAGGCCCAGTTCGCACAGGTCAAGAATCTCGGCCTGGTCGGAGACTTTACCGGCTCCCGGATCTCGGACCTTTCGCCCCTGGCCGGAATCCCTTTCAACGCGCTTGATCTGAGAGGACAGCCCATCTCGGACCTGAGGCCCTTGAAAATCATGCCGCTTACGTTCCTGGGCATCGAGGACACCAAGGTCGCCGACGTGTCCCCGCTTACGGGCATGCGACTGTCGAAGCTCTACCTCTCCAACACCCCGGTCAGCGACCTGAGACCGCTGGCCAGCATGCCCCTGAACGAGCTGATGCTGGTGGGCACGCGCGTCCACGATCTCGCGCCGCTCAGAGGCTCGCCGGTGGGGACGCTCTGGCTGAACAACACGCCTGTATCCGACATTGCGCCTCTGTCCGGGTGCCGCCTCGTGAGCCTGACCCTCGAAGGGACGAACGTCGCCGACCTGACACCCCTTGCGAAGATGACGAGCCTGAAGCGCCTGAACATCGGCAGGATCCCGGTCACCGACCTGACCCCGCTCAAGGGTCTGAAGCTGGAGAGGCTGGTCTTCACGCCGGGGTCCATCAGAAAAGGGCTCGATGCCGCGCGAAACATGAAGACACTTACGGAGGTGGGCACCACGCTGGATGCGCTGATGCCGCCGCAGGAGTTCTGGAAGCGCTATGACGGGAAACAATGAGAATATCTGCAATAAGAGGAGAAACCGTATGAGAGGAATGAAAAGGATCACCAAGGTCGCCGCAGCCCTCGGCCTCACACTGGGTGCGGCAAGCACGGTAGCGGCCGGGGATCAGCCGAGCGCAACCGCCCAAGCCACCCCGCCGGATTACAAGGGCGTCATCAAGACCGACGTACGCGATTCAACCCCGGACTGGGGGCCGTTCACCCCCAAGAAGGCGCCTGCAGGATCGCCGAACATCCTCATCGTGCTCTATGACGACACCGGCCTGGCCATGTGGTCGGCCTACGGCGGCAGGGTCAACATGCCCACGCTCGACAAGCTGGCGGCGAACGGCCTGACCTACACGCAATGGCACACCTGCGCGCTCAGCTCGCCTACCCGCTCCACCATCCTGACCGGGCGCAACCATAACCTCAACGGCCTGACCAGCATCACCGAAGCGGCGGATGGGTTCCCCGGCGCCAGCGGTCGCATTCCGGATCAGTGCGCCACGCTCCCGCAGATCCTCCAGGACAACGGCTGGAGCACCTTCTGGGTGGGCAAGAACCACAATGTCCCCATCCAGGACATCGCCTCCGGAGCGACCCACAAGTACTGGCCGCTCCAGATGGGCTTCGACCGCTTCTACGGCTTCTTAGGCGGCGAATCCAGCCAGTGGTACCCCGATCTCGTGGAGGACAACCACTATATCGATCAGCCGTACTTCCCCGAACAGGGCTATCATCTCTCCAAGGACCTGGCCGACCAGGCCATCAAAATGATCCGCGACCAGAAGGCCAGCAACCCATCCAAGCCCTGGTTCATGTGGTTCTGTCCCGGAGCCATGCACGCCCCGCATCAGGCGCCGCAAGACTACATCGCCAAGTACAGGGGCAAGTTCGATGACGGCTACGATGCCTACCGTAAATGGGTCCTGCCGCGCATGATCGCCAAGGGTGTCATCCCCCAGGGCACCGAGCTGACCCCGTTCAATCCGATGCCGCCGAATTACACGAATCAGGTGGATTACGTGCGTCCCTGGGATTCGCTCAAGCCCGAGGAGAAGAAGCTCTTCTCCCGTATGGCCGAGGTCTATGCCGGGTACTCGGAGTACACGGACGCCCAGGTCGGCCGCGTCATCGACTATCTGCAGAATACGGGTCAGCTCGACAACACGCTGGTCATGTACTGCGCTGACAACGGAGCCTCGGGCGAGGGTACGCCCAACGGCTCGGTGAACGAGAACAAGTTCTTCAACGGCTACCCCGACGATCTGGCCGAGAACATGAAGCTCATCGACAAGCTGGGCGGTCCGGACACGTACGGGCACATCCCCACCGGGTGGGCTGCGGCCTTCTCGGCCCCGTTCAAGATGTTCAAGCGCTACTCCCAGTACGCCGGCGGCACCTGCGACCCGCTCGTCATCGCCTGGCCCAAGGGTATCAAGGCCAGAGGCGAGATCCGCAACCAGTACCACCACTCCGTGGACCTCGTGCCGACCATCCTGGACGTCTGCGGGCTCGAGATGCCCAAGGTGTACAAGGGCATCGAGCAGTACCCCCTCTCCGGCGTGTCCATGCGCTACACCTTCGACGCCGCGCCGGATGCGCCGACGCAGAAGCACCGCCAGTACTATGCCATGATGGGCACCCGCGCCATGTGGGAGGACGGCTGGAAGGCCGTTTCGCTCCATGCCCCCATGAGCGGCAAGGGACACTACGACCAGGACCCGTGGGAGCTCTACCATGTGGATGCCGACCGTGCCGAGTCCAAGGACCTGGCCAAGCAGTACCCCGAGAAGCTCCAGGCCCTCATCAAGGATTGGTTCGAGGAGGCGGATAAGAACAACGTCCTGCCCCTGGACGACCGTTCGTGCCTTGAGCTGAGCTTGCTTCAGCGCCCCACGGAAGAGCCTGCCCGCGAGCGCTACCTCTACTACCCGGGCACCGCGCCGGTCCCGGAGAGCGCCTCGGTCGAAATCGCCGGCCGTTCCTACAAGATCCTGGCTGATGTGGAGATCACGGACAAGAGCTGCGCAGGCGTCATCTTCGCCCACGGCTCGCGCTTCGGCGGCCACGCCCTGTTCATCAAGAACCAGAAGCTGCATTATGTGTACAACTTCCTCGGCATCAAGCCGGAGCAGGCGTTCGTCTCGCCGGTGCTCAAGCCCGGCAAGTACACCCTGGGCATGGAGTTCACCAAGGAGAAGATGGGGCCGCACCACGAATCCCTCGGCACGGCCAAGCTCTACGTCAATGACAAGGTCGTGGCCCAAGGCCCGATGAAGACACAGGCCGGCAAATTTACGCTTTCGGGCGACGGACTGTGCGTGGGATATGACAGCGCCGACGCCGTCAGCAGCCAATACAAGGCACCCGGCACGTTCCACGGCGGCAGGATCCTGGGTGTGGGCATCACCACGGAAGGGACACCCTACATCGACCTCGAGAAAGAGGCCCAGCGGGCATTGAGCAGGGACTGATCCATACCGCGGGACTCCGGTGCGATGCATGATCAGCCTTTCGAGACGATGAAAAGCGTGGGCCGCCGCTTCCTTCAAAGGGCGGCCCGCGCAGAAATGACGGGGGGAGCATCCTCCCGCTTCAGGATATCAAGAGTGCGTTGTTCATGGTGAATGACAGGCAGGGAAGGAACACTATGAGCCTCGATCAAACCAGCAACATCCCGATCCCCCGGGGGCTCCACGTGGTGGCCAAGCCCATGGGGCCGGTGTGCAACCTGGCATGCGACTACTGCTTCTACCTGGAGAAGAAGGCCCTCTTCGGCGAGGGCGAGAATTACCGGATGAATGATGCGGTGCTTTCCGCCTTCATTGCAGACTACGTCTCATCCCAGCCCACCCCGGTGGTGGAGTTCGTGTGGCAGGGCGGCGAGCCCACGCTGGCCGGCCTCGATTTCTTCAGGAAGGTCGTGCGTGAGCAGAAACCTTACACCCAAGCGAAAACTATCCGGAACTCCCTGCAGACCAACGGTACCCTGCTCACGGACGAGTGGTGCGCCTTCCTGAAGAAGAACAACTTCATGGTGGGCATCAGCCTGGACGGACCCGAGGCAATCCACGACGCCTACCGCCACACCAACTCGGGCAGGGGCTCGTTCGACAACGCCGTGCGCGGCCTGAAGCTGCTGCAGAAGCATGGAGTGGAATACAACGTGCTGGCCTGCGTTGCACGGGAGACGGCCAAGCGGCCCCTGGAAGTGTACCGTTTCATGAAGGACGCCGGAGTGAAGTTCATCCAGTTCACCCCGGTGATCGAACGCGAGCCCGATGCGATGAGCGCACAGAGCGGGCTCAGGCTTGCCGGACCTGCTGGCCTTGACAGGGAAGAAAAGCAGGTACAGGTCACCCCCTGGACCGTTCTGCCGGAAGAATACGGCGACTTTCTGATCGCCGTATATGAAGAGTGGGTACGTCACGACGTGGGTGAGATCTTCGTGATGAACTTCGAGTGGGCGCTGAATGCCTGGATCGGCAACCCATCCCCGGTGTGCATCCACGCACAGCAGTGCGGCCGCGCCCTGGTCATCGAGCACAACGGCGACGTGTATGCGTGCGACCACTGCGTCTACCCGGAGTACCGGCTCGGGAATATCGCAGACAACACACTGGCCGACATGGTGGAGAAGTCACTGGCCAGAGGATTCGGCGTCATGAAGGAGACTGCGCTGCCATCCTGGTGCCGGGATTGCCCGGTGCTGAAGGCCTGCCAGGGGGGATGCCCCAAGCACCGTTTCAGGATGAGCCCGCCGGGTGAGCCGGGGCTCCATTACCTGTGCGAAGGCTACAGGAAGTTCTTCCTCCATATCCGCAAGTACCTGAAGGCCATTACCACGCTGCTGGAAAACGGGTTGCCGGCCTCCCGCGTGATGGATGCCATCGATGCCCCGCTGCTGATACGGAGGTGAGAAAACAATGAACACGAGACATACCCTACATGGAAACACCAAAAGGAGACGAGCATGAAAGACTATATTCTGAAGGGAGTGAAACACACGGTCATCGGGATCCTGCTGTGCCTCGGCGTTTTCTGCTCCTCACAGCAACCGGTACACGCATCGGAAGGCGCTGCCAGCTACTACTTCCCCGGCGCCTTCGCCTCGTTCGCCGTGGCCGTGGCCCCTGACCCGGGATTCCAGTACGTCAACCAGACCCTGTATTACCACGCCAAGGTCGACAAGGCCCCCCTGACGGGCCTGGTGATGTCGCTCAAGGCAACCGCAGTGTACAATTACTTTGGAGGTTCCTATGCCTTCAATGGCAGTATCCTCGGCGGCAGGCTCCAGCTGTGTGCAGCGGTCCCGCTCGGATACGTGTACACGAAGGCGGGTGTAAACATAGATATACCCGATTACTACAGCATCTCCGTGGATGACGACGACAAGGCCTTCAATATCGGTGATTCATTGATCTCGGGTGCCCTTGCCTGGAAGGCGGGGGACTTCAGCTTCAAGATCACCCAGATGGTCTTCGCGCCCACAGGCGCCTACAGCACGGGCGACCTCGCCAACGTGGGGCGGAACTACTGGGGCTTCGACACCTCCTGTGCCGCGACCTGGCTCTCCTCGAAGACCGGCACCGAGGTCTCGGTCATGCCCGGCATGCTCTTCAACACGGAGAACAACGCCACGGACTATAAGACCGGCAATGAATTCCACATGGACTTCGTGGTGAACCAGTTCCTGTCGAAAAGCTTCGCTCTGGGCGCCCAGGGATACTGGTACAAGCAGGTGACCGGAGACAGCGGAGACGGGAAGCCCGACTTCCTCGGAGACTTCAAGGGCGAGTCCTACGGCTTCGGCCCTGCCCTGTTCTGGATGCCGGGCTGCACCGGCGGGAAGCTCAGCGTGATCGGGAAATGGCTGTTCGATTCCCATCACGAGAACCGCATGAAGGGAAACTACGGGCAACTGGTCGTCTGCAGGAAGTTCTAAAAGACAGGGCGCCCCTGGAGATGCTACAAGGCGGGATGCATGATCGAACATAAGGAGGACTTCATGAACTCAGTCACAAGAATGGCAATAACGGTGGTCCTGAGTGTGGCCCTGGCACTGTCGGCCGCCTCCTGCGCATCGGTCCAGAAACCTTCCGGATTCCTGGGCGATTATTACGGGAACCTGCAGCCTGGCCCTGAAGGCGGTGCCAAGCTGCGCTGGATGAAGCCTGGGGTGGATTTCTCCGGATACGACAAGGTGATGCTGGACACCGTCGTCTTCTATTTCGCCCCCGATTCAGAGGATAAGGGCATCGACCCCGAGGTGATGAAGGAGCTTTCCGACGCCTTCCACCTGGAGCTGGTGAACGCACTGAAGGACAGGTACCCCATCGTTGCCGAGCCGGGACCCGGTGTCGTGCGCTATAAATTCGCCCTGACAGGGATCAGGCAGAGCAGGCCCGTGCTCAGCGGCGTCTCCTCGGTCATACCCGTCGGGCTGGCCGTAAGCGCCATAAAGAAAGGTGCCACTGGCGAATGGACCGGTTCGGGGGCCACGGGCATGGAGGTGCTCGTGCTCGACAGCATGAGCAACGAGGTGATCGCCGCCGGGCAGGATGAACGGACTGCAGGGTTCACGGAGAGGTTCTCCAGGTACGGATCGGCCAAGGACGCCTTCACTTTCTGGGCTGCCAGGCTGAGGGCTCTCATGGACTCCACACACGGGGTGAAGTAGGTTCTCGCCCTGCCCGTTTCCCCGAGGAATACTCGTTGCCCGGCAGGCCGGATTGTCTGTATATACCGGAGGGAGGCCGGGTTCGTCCCCGTGACGATGCGCCTTGCCCGAGGATACGGATGTGGATGACCTGAATCGACTCATCGAGATCGTAACGGACATCGCGGAGGGTCGTTCTCCCGAAGATGTCATGGAACTGTCCGGCAGGGACACGGGAGAACCCGTGCGCACCCTGGCCAAGGCGGTTCGACGCATGGCTGCGAAGATCCAGGCCCGCCAGGCCCATCTGGAGACGCTGGCCAGACAGGTGGAGGAGACGAGCCTGCACACCCGTCGCAGCACCATCGCCACCGTGACCGCCATGGCCAAGGCTCTTGCGGCCCGCGATTCATATACCGAGGGACACGCCGAACGCGTCGGCCGGATCGCCGCACTGATCGCCTCCGAGATGGGCATGAGCACGGAGGAGACGGAGCTGGTCCAGCTGGCCGGACTGCTGCACGACATAGGAAAGATCGGATTCCCGGATTACCTCTTCCTCCCGCACGAAGAGAGCACCCCGCCGGAGATCGTCCGGGAGATAACCCGGCACCCGACCACCGGCGCCGAGATCCTCAAGGACCTCGATTTCCTCGGCGATGCCTTGTCCTACATCCGGTGCCACCACGAGCGCCCGGACGGACTCGGGTACCCGGGCCGTCTGAAGGACCACGACATCCCCCTAGGTGCGAAGATCATCGCCGCAGCGGACGCCTTCGACGCCATGACCACGGACAGGCCCTATCACAAGGCCAAGACCTTCCCGGAGGCGCTCGACGTGCTGAAGCAGGGCTCCAGGACCAAATGGGACCCGGAATGCGTGGGTGCACTCGAACGCGTGCTCCCGGAGGTTCCACACCAGGCGGAAACGGCGAAGGCACCAAAAGAGAGGCTGCAGTGTCTTTCGGACGACCGGACCGACATCGTCCTCACGCCCGGGCCGCCGGGCGGTGCCCGCTTGCGCTGGATCAGGCCCGGGACCGACTTCTCCGGGTACCATGGACTCATGTTCGACCGGGTGATCTTCTTCTTCGCACCCGACAGCGCATACAAGGGGATGGACCCGCATGAGCTGAAGGAGCTCTCCGATCTCTTCCACCGGCAGTTCAGGAACGCCCTCAGGAAGAACTACCCCCTCGTGAACGCCCCGGGACCCGGCGTTGTCCGGATCCGCTTCGCCATCACCGACCTCAAGCAGAACCGGCCTGTGCTGAGCGATATCTGGCAGCCCGAGGCCGGGCGGACATCGGAGGAGAAGGGACTGACTACGACCTGGGCCGATTCCGGGGCGACCAGCATCGAGGTGATGGTCCTCGACTCGGTGACGAATTCCCCCATCATGGCGGTCATTGACGACCAGAGAACCGGTTTGAAGGAGAAGTTCACGAAATGGGGCTCCGCCGAGGATGCCTTCTCGTTCTGGGCGCAGCGGACCAGACTGTTCCTCGATCAGGTCCGCCAGGAGAAGAGGGCACC
>ERZ795057.26-NODE-26-length-145009-cov-9.953682_pt1 | contig 145009 bp, 125 predicted proteins | sample MGYA00375141_ERZ795057 | MGnify/ENA primary metagenome ERZ795057 (study PRJEB30186, sample SAMN05720163) | activated sludge metagenome | isolation source: Anaerobic digester | place: Hong Kong | collected 2015-01-26 ...
TGGCGACCCCGACCGGGCTCGAACCGGCGATCTTCTCCGTGACAGGGAGATATGTTAACCAACTACACCACAGGGCCTTGTTAAGTGGCGCTCGGATTATAAAAGGAAATCATGAAAACTGCAATAAACAAGCGTTAATTTATAAAATAAGCTATAATAAAAAAAGAAAGAAAGGAATTTTATGTTCATTTATATCGTAATAGCCTTAGTTGTTATTGCTCTCTATGTCATGGGTGTTTACAACGGTTTGCAACGCCTAAAAACTCAAATTAAAGCTAGTATCCAGGAGATTGGTAATCAATTAAAGCGTCAAGCTGGTTTAATTCCCAGTCTAGAAAATGCAGTTAAAGGTCAACTCCAACACGAGAAAGGCATTTATCAGCTGCTAACCGATGCTCGTAAATCGACAATTAAAGCAGAAAAAACTGGTAAAAGTGCCGATATTAACCAAGCGATTGCAGATATTCAAAAATTAATGCCTCAAATGCAAGTGCTGGTGGAAAATAATCCAGAATTGAAAGCGAATGAAGCGATTACTAAATTTATGGATGAGCTAACTGATACAGCTGATAAACTAACTTATGCGCGAAGAAGCGTCATTGATCTCACCCAGAGCTACAATGAAAAACTAGTGGTCTTTCCATCCAATGTCGTTGCTAACCTTTTTGGCTTTAAAGAGGAAAAGGGGTTAGAAACTCCGCTGAGTGGTGAACACCTCAGTGTTAGTCAAGAAGAAATGAAGGCACCAAAAGTGGATCTTTAAGCGACAGTTCTTTTCTGCCAAATGGCAGTGTTAAAAACTTGAGCCACCAAAACATAGCCCTGCTTTTTTAAAAAGGGGGCTATTTTTGTTGAATTTTTTCTGGATAAATTATTGATAAAATTCAAATCCTCGATTAATAAATAACTTGGGGCAAAATGCACAAAATCATAGGCCTGCAAAACTTCCTCATCCAGACCTTCGACATCGATAGATAAAAAATCAACTTTTTGGCTGGTCGGTAGATATTGATGCAGGATTTTGGGCAATTGTTCCGATCTCATTGGGGTTTTTTTAAGCAACCGAGCCCGCTTTTCTTTAATTATTGCCTGGGCCAAGTGCGGATCACCAGTGTTAAATGCACGATCGCTAAAAATATAATAAGAACGTAGCTTGTTTTCTTTGGCCACTAGAGCTTGCACATTAATATCTCTTGGACGGAATAATTTAAATAATTGTATGGCTTTTTCATCAGCATCAATGTTTAAACCTCGCCAACCCCGCCGGTAAAAATAGTAAGTGTTTGAGTAGCGAAAAGGATGGTGAGCGCCAATATCAATATAAAAACCTTTTTGCTTATTTTTTAAGCGCTCATCCAAAAACTTTGCCAACACAATGTCTTCCGCATTTTGCCCATAGGCAATTTGACCAAAGGGTAGTAGAAAAAAACTTAAGCGCTCGACCATTTTTCGCCAAATTTTGCTTAGCATCGCTGCTCATTATACAGTGAATTGTTACCCAGTTAATCAGACTAATGTTATAATCAAAACATGACTCATTATCAGTTGGTAGCGAAGAATAAACGTCGATCTTGGCTAATTATGATTGCCTTTGTGCTCTTTGTGACGGCTGTCAGTTACGTGATTGCTATTGGTTTTGATTATTCATTATCTATAGTTGGCCTGGCTTTAATTTTCTCAGGATTTACCAGTTTTTTCAGTTATTATTTTTCAGATAAGATTGTCTTAACCATTTCCAGAGCTAAACCGGCGACTCGTCGAGAATATTTCGATTTTTACACCGTAACCGAAAATATCGTTAATAGTCAGGGTTTACCCATGCCCAAACTCTACGTCATTGAAGATAGCGCCATGAATGCCTTTGCGACTGGGCGCAATCCAGAACATGCGGTGGTGTGTGCCACCACCGGTCTTTTGTCTCGATTGAACCGGAGTGAAATTGAGGGCGTTATTGCTCATGAGATCGGCCACATCAAAAACTATGATATTTTGTTAATGTCAATTGTTTCGATTTTGGTGGGTTCTATTGTTTTACTTGGTGACTGGGCACTGCGGAGTTCCTTTTATGGTCGGAGAAGAAGAGATAATGATAATGATCAATTTGGTGTAATTTTGTTCCTTTTAGCAGTTGTAGCAGCTATCTTAGCCCCCATTATCAGTCAACTGATTAAATTAGCTATTTCTCGCCGCTATGAATTTCTCGCTGATGCCAACGCCGCAGCAATGACTAAAAATCCTGAAGGTTTGGCTAAAGCGTTAATTGCCATTAGCCAAGATCAAGAACCTTTAGAAGCGGCCAATAAAGCCACTGCTCACTTATATGTTAGTGATCCTTTAAAAAATGTTAAAGGCGGAATTTCTACTTTTAGTAATCTTTTTCAAACTCACCCACCGATTGCGGAAAGAGTCAAGGCCCTCAGAGCTATTAGTGTTTAAAGTTCTCAATTCCTTCTTAAAAAAGCCATAAATTCTGCTAAACTAATTCAGATTGTGTCGAAACAAAATATTGATCAAAAACTAGTCAAACATGTGGCAGAACTTGCTCACATTCCTATTAGTGATGCTGAAAGTCAGCAATTAGCCAAAGATTTTAGTCAAACTTTATCCGTCGTTGATCAACTAAAATCGGCCGATGTTTCACAAGTCAGCACCACACATCAAGTGACTGGTCTAAAAAATATCACTCGGGAAGACAAAGTTGTGGAAGGTTGGAGTTTTACTCAAGCTGAAGCCTTAGCCAATGCACCACATGTGCAAGACGGGTTTTTTCTAGTACCTCAAGTTCTAAACGCGGAAGACAATTAAATGGATAACAAGATGACTTTTAATCAATTAACTCTCAAAGAAGCGCTAGATGGTTTAGCCGATGCTTCCTTGACTATCGAGGAACTTTATCGAGATTTAAATTTAGCGATTAAAGAAAAAAACCAGTTTTATAATATTTATTTAAATCTCAATGATCAGGCAGAACAACAAGCAGTATTAGCCCAAGACACCCAACTTAAAGGTTTACCGATTGCTGTTAAAGATAATTTTTGTACCAAAAATTTACCAACCACCGCTTCCTCAAGAATTCTAGAAAATTTCATCCCTCAGTATGAATCAACAGTTACTGACCGTTTACAAAAGGCGGGTGGAGTAATCGTTGGCAAAACCAACCTAGATGCTTGGGCTCATGGTTCATCAACCGAAACCAGTGATTTTGGACCGACCCTCAACCCGCGCAATCCTCAACATTTGCCCGGTGGATCGTCAGGTGGCAGTGCTGCTGCAGTAGCAGCTGATTTGTGCTTAGCAGCTATTGGTAGTGAAACAGCCGGTTCAATTAGACAACCAGCGGCTTGGTGTGGCACTGTTGGTTTAAAACCCAGTTATGGTCGCGTCAGTCGCTTTGGCGTGATTGCCATGGCTTCTTCAACAGATAGCCCAGGCGTCATTGCTAAAACTGTAGAGGACGCTTGTTTAGTACTGGATACTTTTGCTGGACCAGATCCGAGAGATGCTACTTGCAAACCAGAAGTGGCACCAAAATTTACTAGTTTTTTAGATCAAGACATCAAGGGTTTGAAAATCGGGGTGATTTATCATGATCTCAAAGGATTGGAAGAAACCAATGAAAAACTAGCTCAAGAGTTAGCAATTTTAAGTCAACTCGGAGCTCGAGTAGAAAAGGCTGAGGCGCTCGATCCCCATTATGCCATCGGTGTTTATACAGTGGTGCAGCGTGCTGAAGTGAGCAGTAATTTAGCTCGCTTTGATGGCGTGCGCTACGGTAAAGATCGTAGTTTCTTTGGTGATGAAGCCAAAAGACGGATTATGCTCGGCACTTTTACACTCAGCAAAGGTTATAGTGAACAGTATTACAACTTAGCCCAAAAAGTCCGTACTCTTTATTTAAATGATTTTGCCAAACTATTTAAAAAATATGATGTTTTAGTCAGTCCCAGCTCACCAGGATTCGCCAAAAAGCTAGGAGCTTCGGCGAGTTCGCCCATGTTTGGTGAACTTGAAGATATGCTACTTGAGGCCAGTTCGGTCAGTGGCTTGCCAGGAATTAATGTGCCATATTATCAAGATCCTGATAGTCAGTTATTTTTGGGTGCTAACTTTATTGCTCCAATGTGGCGAGAAGATTTAGTCATCAAAGTGGCTGATGCTTTTGAAAAAAATAGCAAGTGGAATACTTGGAGAAATCGTTAATGCCAAAAAATAATTATCAATTAGTCTGTGGTTTAGAGATTCATGCTGAATTAAAAACTGACTCCAAGATGTTTTGCGCCTGTAAAAATGATCCTTTTGGCGCCCAACAGCCAAATATTTACACTTGTCCAGTTTGTTTAGGTATGCCCGGTGCCTTACCTTTGGCTAATCGCAAAGCTATTGATTGGACCATCAAAATTGGTTTAGCGCTTAATTGTCAGATCAATCTTTTCTCTAAATTTGATCGCAAAAATTACTTTTACCCAGATTTGCCGAAAGGTTATCAAATTAGTCAGTATGATATTCCCTTCTGTCACGACGGCTTTCTCGATACCAGTCAGGGACGGGTCAGAATTCATCGAGTGCATCTCGAGGAAGATACCGCCAAGCTCATTCATCATAATCACTATACGTTAATTGATTTTAATCGTTCTGGTGTGCCACTGGTTGAAATCGTCACCGAAACAGATATTAAAAATGCTAAACAAGCCAAGGAATTTGGCCAAAAATTACACCAAATTTTGCGCTACTTAGAAGTAGCCGACTGCGATATGGAAAAGGGCGGGATGCGCCTCGAGGCTAATATTTCACTAAAAAAAGAGAGTGATGCAGCCGATTATTTACCAGATTATAAAGTTGAATGCAAAAACATTAATTCCTTTCGCTTTATGGAAATGGCGATTAATTATGAAATGCAACGTCAAGCTCAATTACTTGATAACGGTCAAGTACCTATTCAAGAAACTAGAGGGTTTAATGCTGCAACTGCTCAAACTTTTAGTCAACGCAGCAAAGAGGCAGCTGAGGACTATCGATATTTTCCCGATCCTGATTTACCACCCATTGAATTTAACCCTGAAGACATTGAACAAATTAGACAATCACTACCAGAATTACCTGAGCAATATGCGGCTCGACTCAGTCATCAATATCAATTAAGTTTAGCGCTGACCGAACGGTTGGTTAAAAGCAAACAGCGAGCTAAGTTTTTTGAACAGATATTAATTTTGGCGAAAGAAGCAAAAATTGACGGTAAAAAAATTGTCAATGCTTTATTAAATAAAAAAATTGATTATCAGTTAACAGACGAGCCCAAAGATGTTATTAACAAATATCAACAAGCGAATAAAGTTGAAGCAATCGATCAGGCACTGATTGAAAAACAGATTCAAGCAGTGCTTCAAGAAAACTCAGCTGCTGTCAAAAAATATCAAGCTGGAAAAACAGAAGTTTTGGCCTTTTTAATTGGTCAAAGTATGAGAAAAATTGCCAAAAAAGTTGACGCGAATTTAGTAAAAAATATATTGCTTGATCAATTAAAAAATTAATTTAATTTGGCGCAATCATTTTTTTGCCGAAAATGAGATATACTGAAAATTAGACATTGAAAATTAGCTATGGCTTTACAAAATAACGATTTTGTTCATCTACATACTCACACCGAGTATTCCATTTTGGATGGTTTGAGTAAAATTCCCGAATTAATCGACCGAGCCAAAAAATTTGGCCAAGAAGCCCTGGCAATTACTGATCATGGTAATATGCATGGTCATATTGTTTTTTATAATGCGTGCAAAGAAGCAGGTATTAAGCCAATCATTGGCGCTGAATTATACCTAGCCAAAAATTCTCGTTTTGATAAACAAGTCAAAATGGGCAGCGACCAATTTCACTTAACACTTTTAGCAAAAAATTTCACCGGTTACCAAAATTTAATGAAGCTGATTTCACTTGCTAACTTTGAAGGTTTCTCCTACAAACCGCGGATTGATCAAGAATTGCTAGAAAAATACAACGAGGGCATTATTCTGCTAAGTGGTTGCATGAGTAGCTATACTAGTCGCTTATTGTTGCAGGACAAAGATGCTGAGGCAATTGAACTCTTTAAACAATACCAAAAGATTTTTCGGAATCGCTTTTATTTAGAAATTCAAAGACATCCTCACATACCAGAGACATATGAGCTAACGAAAAAATTAATTGCGATTGCCAGGCAACTGAAACTGCCACTGGTGGCTACCAATGATTCTCATTATTTAGATAAAGAAGATGCTGAGGCACAAGACGCCTTGCTGTGCGTCCAAACGCGGCGACTAATTAGTGATAAAAAACGGTTAAAAATGGTCGATAAGCCAGATTTCTACTTTAAATCAAGTCAAGAAATGATTGAAGCTTTTAATGATATTCCTGAAGCTATCGCCAATAGCAAAAAAATTGCTGAGCAGTGCGACTTGGAAATTCCCACCGGTAAATTAATTTTTCCTACTTTTGAATTACCGAAAGGTGAGACTTACGCTAGTTACTTAGAGAAAATTGTTTACCAAGGAGCCAAGAAAAAATTTACAAAAATTACTAAAGAGATCAAAGATCGTTTAGATTATGAAATCAAGATCATTAATGATAAAGGCTACCCGGCATATTTTTTGATTACCCAAGATTTCGTAAACTGGGCTAAAAATAATGAAATAGCCGTTGGCCCTGGCCGTGGGAGTGCCGCCGGTTCTTTGGTCTCCTATTGTCTAAACATTACCACGCTTAATCCCTTGGAACATGGCTTACCTTTTGAACGGTTCTTGAACCCAGAAAGACCTACACCTCCTGATATCGACATTGATTTCGCTGACATCAAGCGCGATGATGTTTTAAAATACGTGGCTAACAAATATGGTGAAGACCACGTCGCATCTGTCATTACCTTTGGCCGGATGGAGGCAAGAGTAGCGGTGCGTGATATTGGTCGCGTCCTAGGTATGCCTTATGAAGAACCTGACCGAATAGCTAAATTGATTCCTAATGAGCCAGGACACCGAGTGTCAATTAAGCAAGCTATTAACACTGTACCTGAACTGGGTAATTATTATCAACAAAGTAGGTTTAGAAAATTACTTGATTTGGCAATGAAAGTTGAAGGTACGATCCGCCAAGCTGGCATGCATGCTTGCGCCATTATTATCGCTGACAAACCGTTGTCCAATTACACCCCAATTCAAAAAGATTCCCGTTCAGGTAAAACTCTCACTCAACTAGACATGTACTCGCTCGATTGTAACGTTAATGATGATGCCATTGGCTTGTTAAAATTTGACTTATTAGGTTTACGTAATTTATCTATCATCCAGGAAGCCTTAGCTTTAATTAGAAAATACAAAAAAGAAAATATTAAAATCGATGAAATTTCACTCGAGGATGAAAAAACCTTTAAACTCTTAGCTAGTGGCGATACGACTGGCGTCTTTCAGTTGGAATCTGGTGGAATGAGGCGGATTGCTAAAAGTCTAAAACCCAATAAGTTCTCAGATATTACCGCTATGGTGGCGCTGTATCGTCCTGGTCCTATGGACCTGATTCCCCGCTTTATTGAAGGCAAACACAATCCCGATATCATTGAGTATCCTCATCCCTCACTGGAACCATTTCTAAAAGAAACCTATGGCATCATGGTTTACCAAGAGCAAATTCTAGAAATTGTCAATTTTATGGCTGGTTACAGTCTGGGCGAGGCCGATATTTTACGCCGTGCTATCGGTAAAAAGAAAAAGAAACTACTAGACAAAAATAAAAGCCGCTTCATTAAACAATCAGTAGCTAATGGTTATAAAAAAGCCACTGCCGAACGAGTTTGGGGTTTTATTGAAGCTTTCGCTAACTATGGTTTTAATAAATCTCATGCTGCCAGTTATGCCATGATTGCTTATCAAACTGCCTGGTTAAAAGCCAATTATCCAGTCGAGTACATGACTGCAGTGATGAGCATTGAATCAAATTCGCACTCAATGAATAGAGATGAAAAAATTGCTATTACTATTGATAATTGCCGACAAATGGGCATCAAAATTTTAGGACCAGATATCAATCTCTCTGATAAAGATTTTACTATTGAAAAAGATAAAGAATCACTTGATGGTTTAGCCATTCGTTTTGGTTTAAGTGCCATCAAACACGTTGGAGCGGCTGCCATTGAAAATATTTTAAGCGTTAGAAAACAAGTAAAGAAATTTCAATCTTTTACCCATTTCTTACAAAGCACCAGTAATCGCAAAGTTAATAAAAAAACTATTGAGAGCTTGGTTAAGGTGGGAGCGATGGATCGTTTTGCCAATCGCTCATCAATGCTAGAAAACTTAGAGCAGATTCGCCAAACTGCTGAACAATATAATTCAGAAGTAGATGGACAAGATAATTTATTTGCTAATATTGACAATCAAAGTACCAAAATTACGGACAATTTCGTAGAACTAGATGAATATCCCAAACCAGAATTGTTATCATTTGAAAAAGAGTTATTAGGTGTCTATTTAACCAGCCACCCCCTAGCTGATGCTATGCAAATGCTCAACAAAAGAACGAGCATGAGAATTGGGGAAATTGACCCAGACGTACACCAAGATCAAATTTTCCTTTTTGGTGGAGTGATTACAAAATTTAAAGAAGTGACAACCAAAAGTGGTCAAAAGATGGCTTTTGCTACTCTGGAGGACACCACTGGTAAAATCGAATTTTTAATCTTTCCTAAACTTTATCAAAAATGGATTGGGCAACTGGGTGAGGATAGTATTATCTTACTAAGAGCTAAGGTACAGAATCGTGATAAAGAACTGAAACTCATTGCCGAAAAAATTTCCTTACCAAAAACTAATTTGCCACAAGAAATATCAGGTGATTATCAAGAAATCTTTGTGCCAAGAAAAACCAGTAAAGAAACGTTAACAAAGCTCGGCACATTATTAAAATCTAATTTAGGCAAAACCAAAATCGTTATTATTATTCCCAATGGTGGCAAAGCCGAAAAAATTAATTTACCATATCAAGTTGATTGGAATGAATCACTAGCCAAACAAGTTGAAGAATTACTAAAATAAGCAATGAAAATCACCGCTGCTGCCCAATTACACAAAATTGCTTTTACTCTTCGTCAAGATATTTTAGCGATGATTTATCAAGCTCAAAGCGGTCATCCAGCTGGTAGTTTAGGTATGGTCGATCTGATATTCACCCTCTACGCTAGTGGCATCCTGCGTCATGATCCACAACGACCAAACTGGGACAAGCGAGATTATTTTTTATTGTCCAATGGGCATATTTGTCCAGCACTTTATGCGGTTTTAGCTCAACAAAAATATTTCGCTCGAGAAGAGTTAGAAACATTTAGACAAATCGACAGTCGCTTAGAGGGTCACCCTCATTTTCTAATGAATGGGCAAACCATTGATAAAAAAACCGTCGAGGGGATTGAGATTACTGCTGGATCTTTGGGACACGGTAGCTCACAAGCAGTCGGTTTAGCTTATGGACTACAGATGGATAACAAAAAGAATCATGTTTTTTGTCTTCTTAGTGACGCGGAACAACAAGAAGGACAAACTTGGGAAGCTTATATGTTCGCCACTCATCACCGATTAAACAATCTAACTTTTATTATTGATGATAATCACATTCAAATTTCTGGTAAAACTCAAGCAGTGATGTCACTGGGCAATCTGAAATTAAAATTAATTGCTTTTGGCCTGCAGGTGTTGGAAATGGATGCCCATGATTTTGTCGATATTCAAAAAAAACTGCAACAAGCAAAAGATAACAAGCAGCACACTGTCGCCATTATTGCTCATAGTACGCCCGGCAAAGGCGTGTCTTTCATGGAAAATGACTATCGTTGGCACGGCCGAGCTCCCAATAAACAAGAATTTGAAAGCGCCATGCAAGAATTAAGGATCAAAAAACAACAATTATCATGACTGAAACAAAATTATTAGCTACCAGAGACGGTTTTGCCACAGGCCTGGTGAAAGCCGCTCACCACAACCCGCAAATTGTGGCTTTATCTGCTGACTTAAGTGATTCACTGCGCTTAGCTGAATTTAAAAAATTATTTCCCAGTCGTTATATTGAGTGTGGTGTCGCAGAGCAGAACCTAGCTGGAGTAGCTGCCGGTTTGAGTTTGGCAGGCAAAATTCCCTTTGCCACCAGCTTTGCCTCTTTTAATCCCTCACGAAATTTTGATCAAATTAGAAATATCGCCTATTCCAAGCTCAATGTCAAAATCGTTGGTGGACATGCTGGTTTAGTGACCGGAGAAGACGGAGCTTTTCACCAATCTTTAGAAGACTTAAGTTTAATGATTGCTTTACCCAATATGCGAGTGCTTTCGCCTGCAGACGCTCGCCAAGCCGAATTGGCTACTTTAGCCCTAGCCAAAACTCCCGGGCCAGGCTATTTGCGACTGAGCCGGTTGGCCGTGTCCGATTTAGAATTTTTATTAAAAGCCCTAGATAATAAAACTGATGAATCAGCAAATTTTGCTCTTAATCAAGCTCAACTACTGACTAAGGGTCAAGATATTAGCATTGTCAGCACTGGCATCCTGACTCACGAAGCGATTCGTGCAACTTTAAAACTACAACAATTGGGTATTCGAGTCGAATTAATTAATGTTATTTCTCTTAAACCCTTAGACCTCGATACTATTATCCAAAGCTGCCAAAAAACTCAAGCTTTATTAGTTTTAAGTGAAGAACAACTAGGCTCTGGTTTCAACGCTTATTTAGCACAACATCTAATTACAGCAGTTGGTTTATCAATGAAAAAAACAATTGTCACGGAATTTTTGGCAGTCGATAACAGTTTTGGCGAATCAGGAGGTGCTGAACAATTATTAGAGAAGTACGGATTGAATAGTCAAGCTATCCTAAAAAAAACCTTATCACTTTTGAAGAAAAAGAAAAACATGCTAGCTAATTAGTGCTGACAGTGTTCACAATAGAAACTACTTCGACCACCTAATTTCACTCGCTTAATTTTAAAATCATGACCACAATCTGGGCAAACCTCATTTTCATGACCATAAACTGCTAGTTGATCTTGAAAAGACCCAGCCAGCCCATTAATTCCTACGTAACGACCATCAAAGGTGGTACCCCCCAAAATAATAGCCGCTTCAATGATCTGGCGCATTTCTAATAACAGTCGAGTCATTTCGATTTTGCTTAAACTATTCGCTCGACGTAAAGGGGAAATTTTAGCTCTAAACAGCGCTTCATTCGCATAAATATTGCCAACACCAGCCAAAACTTGATTATCCATAATAAATTGCTTAATACTAGTTTGTCGATTTTTGGCCTTTGCCAACAAGTATTTAACTGTTAGTTGCTGATCATTAACATCAGGACCATAACTAGCAAATTCTTGATCAAGTTGACTAGCAGCAATCACTTTCAACCAACCAAAAACTCGCATGTCATTAAAAAAAAGCTGGCTAATTCTATTTTCGTTATCTAATAAATCAAAAATTACTCGAGTGTGCTGACTTGGCAAATCATTAATCCAATCAGCGGTGGGATGACCGCCACCAAATCTTTGTCCGTTTTTATCAACAAAAATTAGTTGCCCTGTCATTTTCAAGTGAATCAATAAATGTTGACTATTGCTCAACACTAAATCTAAGATTTTTGCTCGACGCTTAATCTCAATAAATTCCTGACCGATCAATATTTGCTTTTTTTCACTAAATTCTGGAAAACTCTTGGGTCGAAGTAATTTAATATCCGCAATTCTTTTTTGCAGTAGCACTTGGGATAAATTTTTTCGTAAAGATTCAACTTCTGGTAACTCTGGCATAGTTAATTAAGCCCGATGTTCTTTAGCGTTAATCAAGCCACATTTTTTGTACTTTAAACCAGAGCCACACGGGCAAGGATCATTGCGACCAATTTTTTCAGCTTTAACTGGCGGACTCGGGGGCGACGGTGGTTGATTAGTTGTGGCTTGGGAACTTGTACTGGCTCCAGCTAAAATTCTGGCTAAATCACTATTGTTACCAGTTGGTTTTTTAGCTTGTGTCTTGCTACCTCTTGCTTGGCTGGGGTCTTGACTCACGGCTTGCATCAAATTAGTTGCTTGTAAATCAACTTTACCTAATTGAATATTTTGTGGCATAGCTCTTGGTTGAACCATTGGTTGAATTCGGAAAATTCTGGCAGCAATAGTGCTTTGAATATTGCCAATTAGCTCTTCAAACATTTTAAAAGCTTCTCGTTTATATTCAGATAAAACCGTATTTTTATCACCCCGCAACCAAATTCCCTGTCGTAAATCGTCGATCATATCCAGATGATCCATCCATTTCTCGTCAATGGTTGATAAAATCACAAATTTTTCCAATTCCCGCATCAGTGCTTCACCAATTTTATCTTCTCTTAATTCATAAGTTTGCTGCACAATTTTCATTAATTGATCGAGTAAAGCTGCTGGATCATTTTCGTTAGCAATTTTTTTAACCAATCTTTTCTGAGAAGCTTCATCGAAAGGAATAATTTTTACAAAATCTTTAACAATTAAATCGTGAACATCTACATCAGAATTTTCCACTGCTAAACGACTAGTAATTGCTGAACTCAATTCTTGTTTAACATAGTCTAAAATTTGTTCTTTGAGTGTGGTTTGTTCACCAGTTGAATCAACAATGGGATTAGCTAACCGATCATCACTATTATTTTTATTAATACTAACTGTTGCTACTTCTAACAGTCGGCGTCTTCTAGTATAGATGATTTCTCGATGCTTATTCATTACATCATCAAAATCAACCAAGCGCTTGCGTTGGTCAAAAAAGAATGATTCAACTTTAGTTTGGGCTGATTCAATAGCTCGGCTTACCATTTTGTTTTCAATGGCTTGACTTTCTTCAATCTTGAGAAAAGTCATTAATTTAGCAATTTGTTCGCCACCAAAAATGCGCATGATTTCATCATCGAGTGACACAAAAAATTGAGAACTACCTGGATCACCTTGGCGACCAGCTCGACCCCGCAACTGATTATCTATTCGACGCGATTCATGACGCTCAGTACCAATAATGGCTAAACCACCCACTGCCACGACTTTTTCATGAGCTTGCTGCCAATCTTTTAATGCCTGAGCATATTCTTTTAACTGATAATTAGCCGGATTGATTGAACTTGGCAAATCTAAATCCTTAAAGGCTACAGGCACTGAACTTTTCTTTTTAGTTAAACGGCTTTTGCGAAAATCCTTTAATTCTGGCTTAGCACCACCCAAAACAATATCCACTCCACGACCAGCAATGTTAGTGGCCACCGTAATGGCACCATCTTTACCAGCATCAGCAATAATAAATGCTTCTTTCTCATGGTTTTTGGCGTTTAAAACTTGATGTTCAATTTTTTTGCGACGTAAAAAGTTAGAAATGATTTGATTATGTTCAATTGATCGAGTACCGATCAAAATTGGCTGTCCAGTGGCATGAATTCGTTCGACCTCTCTAATAATGGCTGAATATTTTGCTGCTGTATTCTTATAAATTTGATCTGGACGATCTTGGCGAATGACAGGTACATTGGTGGGAATCGCTAAAACATCAGTATGATAAATTTGATTAAACTCTTCAGATTCAGTCAAAGCTGTACCAGTCATACCAGACAATTTATGATACATTCTGAAATAATTCTGCAAAGAAATAGTAGCTAAAGTGCGTGACTCTTGCTGAATGGTTACGCCTTCTTTGGCTTCAATAGCTTGATGGAGCCCATCACTGTAACGACGACCAAACATTAAGCGACCAGTGTGTTCGTCGACAATAATCACTTGATTATCCTTGACAATATATTCCTTGTCTTTGTGATAAAGGGATTGGGCTTGAAGAGCTTTCTCAATATGATGAATGGTGTCGAAATTTTCTTCATAAAGATTGTTGACACCTAATTTAGCTTCAAGTCTTTTTACACCTAAATCGGTTAGAGTAGCTGTTTTGGATTTTTCATCCAACTTGTAATCTTGTTCTTTAGTCAAAGAGCGCACCATTTTGGCAAATTTATAATATTTGTCAGTGGGCTCTGTGTCTGGAGCAGAAATAATGAGCGGAGTCCGAGCTTCATCAATCAAAATTGAGTCAGCCTCATCAACAATAGCAAAATGATGAGTATGATCGCGCCGTTGCACCATTTGTTCTAGATTAGTCACCATGTTATCGCGAAGATAATCAAAACCAAATTCATTATTAGTACCATAGGTAATGTCGGCTAGATAAGCTTCTTGTCGGCGAATTTCCACAAAATGCTCTAAACGTTCATCGCCACGTTCCTCGCTATCAATCTGAGGATCATATAATTTCGCATGATCGTGAATAATGACGGCCGTTTTCAATCCCAAAAAGTGATAAATTGGACCCATCCAACCCACGCCAATTTCTGACAAGTAATCGTTGACCGTCACTAAATGCACGCCATGACCTAACAAGGCATTAAGGTAGAGTGGAGCAGTCACAGTTAAAGTTTTACCCTCACCGGTTTTTTGTTCAGTAATATTGCCTCGATGGATGGCCACACCAGCCAACATTTGCACGTCAAAATGACGCATGCCAATTATTCGGCGAGAAACCTCACGTACCGTAGCATAGGCTTCAGGTAAAATAGACTCGAGGGCTTCTTCCTCTTTTAACTGAATTGCTTCACTGTAGGCTGAAGATTGGGGATCAAGACTAGGGTCAACCTGTTCTCTATACCCTTGAATAATTTCCTTAAACTTATCAGTTTGCCTGGCCAAATCGGTATCGCTTTTAGCCTGCATGGCTGGTTCAAACTCATTGATTTGATCAACCAACAACTGATATTGCTTGAGTTTTTTTTGCTCTTCGTCAAAAAGCGTTTTAATAAATTTAAACATAATGCTAACACTTCATTTCTAAAAATCGATAAACTTGACCACCAACGCTTAATAGATGTTTAGCTTCGGCAACTCTAGTTTCTCTGACTGTAGATACGGTTTCTTCTGTCGCTTCAGGAATTATTTCTTTTATCATTCCCACCTTTCTGGACAAGCTTTAATCAATTAGAAATATTTTTTTAAAACTTTTGGAATCTCAATTGTAGCATCTTTTTGCTGATAGTTTTCTACCAGTGCCGCTAACAAGCGAGGCGAGGCGGCTACAGTATTATTCAGCGTATAAACATATTTGATACTGCCATCTTTTGCCTGGTAGCGAATATTTAATCGACGAGCTTGAAAATCATTAAAATAGCTGGCGCTGTGGGTTTCTCGATAAGTATTTTGACTGGGGAACCATGTTTCTAGATCGTATTTTTTGCGCTGTCCCGCCCCCATATCTCCAGTACACATGGCCACCACTCGATAGGGTAAACCTAAATCTTGTAGCAATTGTTCAGAATACTTTAACATTTTGGTATGCCAGTTTCTGGTTTCTTCTTCATCAGCAATCGTTAACACCACTTGTTCCACTTTATTAAATTGATGGACGCGAATAATCCCTTTGGTATCCTTACCATGGGTACCGATTTCTCGACGATAACAAGGCGAAATTCCGCACAATTTAATTGGTAAATCTTTTTCTCTAAGTAACTCATTTTGATAATATGATGTGAGCGCCACTTCAGCAGTACCAGCTAAAATCTGGCCATTTTGAGTGTAATAATGATCTTCTTTGCCCCAAGGGAAAAATCCTGTACCGACCATCGTTTCTGGCTTCACCAAAGTAGGTACTGACATCACTTCAAATCCAAAATTGGTCATTAAATCAAGAGCATAACTTAAAAGCGCTCTTTCTAACCGCAAACCATCATTTTTGAGAAAATAGGCTCTAAACCCAGCGACCTTGACCGCTCGTTTAGTATCTAACCAATTAGCTTTTTCCATTAGTTCTTGATGAGCCAAAATCGGAAAAGTAAAATGAGGAATTTGACCTTCTTCTCTGACTACTTTATTAAAAGTCTCGTCACTACCAATGGGTGTGTCAGCGCTGGGGATATTGGGAATAGCTAACATTAACTCTAAAAATTTATTTTCTAAATTACTTAAGTCTGGTTCAATTTTTTTGAGTTCATCTTTAATTTTTTTGCCCTTTTGGATTAATTCTTGACTGGCTTGCTGACCCTGAGCTATCTGATTTTTTATCTCTTGAGCGTTTTGATTACTTTGCTGGCGCATTTGATCAACCTTGACTTGCAATGCCCGTTTTTTTTCATCAACACTTAATAGTTGATCTACTACTGCAGCATCGAGTTGCTTGTGGAGACAAGCATCTTTCACTTCTTGAGGATGTTGACGAATAAAGTTGATATCTAGCATAATTCCTTATTTAAATTGTTATTTTAATTGATTAATAGCTTCGATTCTTTCCTGTCGCAATTGAGGGTCAATATTGAGCAAAAACCAAGCCGCTTTCGGACCAGCTTTTTTGCCCAAAAAGGCTAAATAAATGGCCGCAAAACCCTGCTTTGTTCCCAGACTAGCTTTAGCTAAATCAAAAATTGCCTGTTGTAAGTCTGGGGCCTGCCAATTTTGGCTCTGGATAAGTTTTTCTAATTCTGTTAAAAAAGTTTTTTGTTCTTGAGTAAGCTGCTGAGCTGCAGCTGGTAGATCTTTTTTAGCCCGCCACTGAAACTCTTCTGGAGCATATTTACTCAACCATAATTCAACATAGCTTAAACGCTCATTAATGACCGATATTTCCAAATCGTTCAGAGCTGATCTTTTGACTTTGGCTGCCTCTTCGATCACATTTTTCTCTGGGTATTGCACCCACAATGCTAAATCACGGAAACGAGCTAGAAAATGAGGTTCTGGAATCTCTTCAATTTGGGCTAAAACGAAAGCTCTGGCCAAACGTTGATCTCCTGCTTCTTGACCCCAATAAATGCGAGCAGCTTGATCATAACTATCAAATAAATCTGGAATTGCTGTCGTGTTTGGATCAAAATCAATGACTTGGCTATAATGTTTGTTGAGAAATAAAAACCGCCCCACATTGGCTGGAAATAGAGTAGTAAACTCTCGGGCAGAAGTGCCCACTCCCTTACTAGAACTCATCTTGTTACCTCGGATTAAAATCCACTCGTAAGGAATGTTAAAGGGAATTGGTAAATTAAAAACTTCCCGACATATGGCTTCCGCCATATCTCGAGAACCACCAGCACTAGTATGGTCTTTGCCAGCCCCTTCAATACTAACTCCCAGTGTGGACCAGTGTGCTGGCCAATCTACTTTCCAAAGTAGTTTACCATTACCAGCAAAAGGGCTAATTTTACCCTGATGACCACACCCTTCTGCCCATTTCACTCCGTGTTCTCGACAGATAAAAGTGACTTCTTTACCGTCCCAATCAGTAACCAAAGTGGTACCAATTTTGCCACAGTGAGGACAAATGACTTGAAAAGGATACCAATGATCCGGCAAATCATAGTTAGCTACATCTTTATAAATTTTGCGGAATTTATCGACATTATCCAAAGACAAACGAATTAATTCGTCCATGCGACCACTTTCATATAATTCATGACTCCAGATTATCTCTTGACTGCAACCTAATTTTCGAAAAGCATGAATAAAGTCTTTGGCATAAAACTCAGCAAAGTTTTTGGCAGCTGCTAAATCGGCTTTTTCCTGATCACTGATTTTTGATAAATCGATACCACACTCAGCTAAAGCTGGAGCAGGAATTTGATACAGCGGTTTACCCATATGTTGTGAATAGTTTTTTTCCTCTAAATATTTGGGTAAACTATCCATTGGGTCCATATCATTAAAAACATAAGTATTGGCTAAATTATTAAGGAGTGCCGGTTGCTTGAGCTTCGATAAATGTTCTCGAAGCACCTTGGCAACAAAATCATGTAATAAAACACCTCTGAGAGCGCCAGTGTGCACTCGGCCAGAGGGAGTTTTCATATCATCAACATGAAGTTTCTTGATCCCTTCTTGGTTTTGCCACAATAAAATCTCATCCACTAACTGATCCAACCAATGCTGTGATTGTTCGTTATTTTGATTTTTCATAAATCTCTCATATTTTAGCCTGAAAATTTGGCTTTATCTAGACTAAAAACCCCGCTCTTGGCGGGGTTATTTATTTTTTTATTTGTTGCTTTTAACTAACGTCTAAAATTAAATATTTTAATTCTCCCGCCGGAGTTTTAACTGTCACCTGATCTCCCTTTTTCTTGCCCAAAAGAGATTTCCCGATTGGTGACTCGATAGAAATCTTGCCATCTTCGGGATTTGACTCATATTGACCAACTAAAGAGTAAGTGAATTTTTTATTACTACTTTCTGATTGTAATTGCACTTTTGAACCTAAAGTCACTAAATGACCAGACTGTTCTTTAACTACTTTTGCGTTATCAATCACATTCTCAATCTGATCAATTCTCACATTGAGCATAGCTTGTTCATCAAGAGCCGAATAATAGTCTGAATTTTCGCTGAGATCTCCCTGATCTCGAGCATTAGCAATTCTTTCCACCACCTTTGGCATCTGCACCTCTTTTAAATCCTTAAGTTCAGCTTTTAAATCAGCTAGACCCTCTTCGGTTAAAATGATCTTGTCTTGATTGTCTTTAACTTGTTTTGACATAATAGGCCATAAGTATAAAGTTTTTCTAATTCTTTGCAAGTGCCGAATCGCTGATTTTGGTCGAGATTATTGAGCTAAAACCAACACCGCTTGATAATTTCCATCAGCGTCTTCAACGGCTATTCCATCTGCCAGTTGCCAATCAAGTTCAGTTATTTGCTCAATTTCAGCAAGTAAAGCTTGACTGCTAGCTTCTTGTTCCGCTGTTAGATCGTTCAACAATAAATAATTGCCTTCTTCGTATTCGCCTTTAGCATTGGCCGCAACCACATCGACAAAACCAGCTTCCTCTAAAGTGTTGGCAATAGTACCTGCATAACCAGCTTTAGCGGTCGCATTAACGACTAACAATTGATAGTCTTCTTTATTAATAACCACCGGTTCTGGTGTTGGGCTTGGTGCGGGTTCCTCAGTAACCTTGGCAGCTTCATCGCTAATATCTACTTCAGGCACTTCTTGTTTATTGGTTAACTGTAAAACTCCATAACCGATACCCACACCTAAAGCGACTGTCAGAACAAAACTTAACAAAGCAATAATAATCATTTTTAAAACACCACTACCTTCTGAGGAATTCTTAATAACCGGTTTGACATTAGACATGGTTGACTCCTTGTCGTTAGATTTTTTGGCTGCTTTTTTATTGAGCACCGACGGATCAACAGCCAAATTAGTAAATTGGGCTAAATTAATTTCTGTTTCTTCTTTTTCATTTGCTTTATCTACACTCTCTTTCGTTTTGGGCCGCAATTCTTTTGCTGGAACATTCGGCTTATTCACTTCAGCTAAATCAATTTTTTTGGGACTTGGTAAAACTTCTGGTTCAGTTGGTTCTTGATCCGTAAGTTGTTGACTATCTTGTTTAGCTTCTTCTTTTTTCTTTAACTCCTGATCTTTCATATCTAGTTTACTTTCTTCTTCAGCTTTTTCTGTTTCTTCCTCGCCAATGACGACAGGTTTTGTAATATTAGTTACTAAATCAAACTCATCTTCTTTTTCTTGTTGCATAGCTAATTCTTTATCATAATCTTGGTCAATACTAAATTGTGGTAGTAAGTAATCTGGAATAGACATCGTTTTAGCCCCAGCTTCAATAATCTTTTTGAGATATGGGGGAATTTTATCGCCAGCTTCTGCTGGTTCAGCCAATTGTTGAACTGGTAAAGTTTCGGCCAAAACTTCTTTAATTTTATTGTCAACTAAGGTATCGGATAATAGATATAAAGTCTGTAAACTGGGTTCAACTCCTTTGAGAGTTTTTACTGTTTCCGCAAAGTCATTAGCATTATCGATTGAGGTATTAAAACACTGATCAACACCAATATAATGTTGAGCTAAGTAGAGTTCGCGATTGATTTGTAAAATTGAAACTGAGGGTTCTAGACTAATGATGGATTTAATGCTAAAACTTAGTGGAGCAACGGCTTGGATGCTTACTTCTTGATTATTTTTTAACGCTTTGACTAAGGGTAAAATTATCCCTTTCTCTAAAGCGGTTAATTGCACCTTAAATGCTCCACCGTAATTGCTCAAAATATTGGTATCTAAATAAAAGTCTTCAGTATCAATTTTTAAATCTGGTAATAGCTGATCTTTTAAATATGCTTTAACTTCTTCCTCAGTTTTTACTTCCACATTAACCATAGTGTTAGTAAACAAAAAATCAGGAAGGATCAGCTGATAAGAACCAGCCTCGAGTTTGTCCACCAATTTCTGAATATTTTTTTCAATGAGGCTATTTTCGTCGAGAAACTGACCATTTAGTTGGTAAAAGTCGCTAATCGCAAATTCATGAGCTTTTTTAGTCGGATTTAATTTGGCAATATAAGCAAGGTCGCTAAAAATATAGAGAAGACGTATTTCTGTGGGCATATCCTAAATTATAACTATAAAGAATGCTGAGTGCAAGAAAAATAAAAAAGTGAGTCCGCCGGGACTCGAACCCGGGACGCACAGCTTAAAAGGCTGTCGCTCTAACCGACTGAGCTACGGACCCATTTTGTGCTTAATGAACAACTGTCTATTATATACTAATTTTTTTTAATTAACTCTAGAAACATAATCTCCGGTACTAGTATCGATCGACAAAACATCACCTTTCTTAATAAATAAAGGCGCTTGAACTACTAAACCAGTTTCCATCACCACCGGCTTTTTACCAGCCGTTTGCCGATCCCCAGCCACTGCTTCTTCAGCCTTAGCCACTTTTAGTTTAACCTTGGGTGGCAAGCTCACTCCCAAAGCCTTATCCTCATAAAAAATCACATAGACTTTAATTTCCGAAGTCAACATCTCCACTTGATTCCCTAATAATTTGGCTGGTACTGGCACCTGTTCATAACTTTGCGGATCCATAAAAATCACTTCATCTCCAGATTTGTATAAAAATTGCATCTCTTTACTTTGAATATCCAATTCCTCAACAGTGTCATGAGATTTGAAATTAAATTCAACATTAGAACCACTGCGCATATCGCGCATTTTGACTTTAGAAAAGGCTGAACCTTTACCGGGCGAAACAAATTTAACGTTTAACACATAGTGGGGGGCATGGTGATACAAAATGTAAGTCCCTTTTCTGATGTTACCTGCTTTGACTGTTGACATATTAGTTTTCTTGATCGGCTTATTAAAGCTCAATTTCACCGCTAAGTCAAGCTAAAAACCTTACAATTTTAACTTACTTGTTGGAAAATTTCCTGAGCAGGGAAAAAGAGCACTTGGTTAATATCATTCACCCCAGCAAAAAACATAATTAAACGATCCACGCCTACTGCAATTCCTCCTGACTCTGGCATACCTAGTTTAAGAGCTTCAATAAAATCCTGATCTAGTTGATAAGAGGTTTTCTTTAATTTCTTTCTCAAAACTAGTTCTGCCTTGAGTCGCTCCTCTTGTTCGCGGTAATCAGTTAATTCACTAAAAGCATTACCCAGTTCCAAACCAGCCAAATAAACTTCAAACCGCTCTGCAAATCGAGGATCATTTTTCTTTTTCTTGGCTAGGGCTGCTTGAGACAGGGGATAATCATAAATTATCACCGGCTGAGCTAATTTGGCTAAGTTTGGCTCAATTTCGTTAAGAAAAAGTTGATAAAACAAATCATCCCAACTGTCTTTGGCAGTTAGGGGATAACCCTTGTCTTGAGCTAAGTGATAAAGTTGATCTCGATCTAACAACTGTTGATCATTAATTCCCAAATATTTTGCAAAAGCTTCGGCCACTGTCATTTTGGGGTAAGGAATAGTTAAATAATATTTTTTCCCCAAATATTCAACACTATCGCCTTGCAACCTAGCTAAAATCGCTTGAGCAAAATCCCCCTTTTGCTGTTGATAATAACTTTGCAACTCTTGACTGATAAATAGCATCAATCGTGCAAAATCATCCATTATTTTTTGGTAATCGGCTTGGGAGCGATACCATTCCAAAATGGTAAATTCTGGATTATGGGTATCACCAAAACTCTCATGATTGCGAAAACTTTTGCAAATCTGGTAAATATTTTCTAAACCAGCTACCAATAATTTTTTCATCGCATATTCGGGGCTGGTTAACAGATAAGCTTCCTGAGCCTTATCCTGCTCGTCGACCAAACGAGTGGCAAAAACTTCTAAGTACGGTTCTGTGCCAGGAGATCTAACTAAGAGTGGTGTTTCTACTTCATGGAAATTTTCCTGATCAAAAAATTTTCTAATTGCCTTGATCACTTGCTCACGAAGCAAAAGCTGGTCACTAAAGAATTGATCTTGACGCATCCGTTGCCAATTTTTTTGCATTAGGAAGTTATTATATTACGCAATTGGTTAAAAACCAGATATCTTTAATACTATAAAAATGGTATAGAGGGCAATCATTAATAAAGATTCATTACGTTCAAATTTATTTTTACTTAATAAAAACAAAACCGCCACAATCGAAGTAAATAACAGGTAGGGTATGTCAAACTGCACTACTTGGCGATCAACTTCCCAAGTGGTGATGGTGCTACTGACTCCCAAGGCTAAGAAAACATTAAGTATATTACTGCCAATTAAATTATTTAAAGATAAAGCCATTGAACCCTTAAGCGCGGCATTCAGCGAAACCATAAGTTCAGGCAAACTACTACCTAGACCAACCAGCAGGATACCCACCAACATCTCGTTGATATTTAATTTCTCAGCAAGAATTACTCCACTATCTAAAACCATTTGCGAAGCCTTAGTTAGGATGATTAAACCTAAGGCCAATTGCACCAGATGAGCTAATTTTATTTTTTTTAGCTTTTTCTTTTTAAATTGCTTTTTTTTGAATAAGATGGTTTGTTTTCTTAAATTTTGTCGGTTTAAAAACAACAAATAAATTAAATAAAAAAGAATTAACAAAACTCCGTCTTGAATAGTAATTAAGCCATCTAGACTAACTAGATAAAGAATCGTCGTAGACAACACTAGCATCAACATGTCGAGTAATAGCTCATTCTTTTTTAATTTAATCACTTTAAAAATTCCTAATATCCCCAAAATTAGAGCCAAATTAGCCATACCTGATCCGATCACATTTCCAAGCACAATTTGGCTGGTTTCTTCGCCACGCAAATTCTGAACTGCCCCAGTGATAGAAATCACAATTTCGGGAAAACTAGTACCAATGGCCACAATCGTCAAACCAATAAAACTTTCTGACAAGGACAGTGTTTTAGCAATCTTAATAGCTGCTTTGGTAACAGATTCGGCTCCCAACCACAATAAGAAAATTGCCAAAATAAAAATTAAAAAATCGATCATCTATTACATTAAAGCAGAAATATCAGTCACTAATCAAGGGAGAGTGAGCGGGCGACCAGAATCGGACTGGCCTCTTCTCCTTGGAAGGGAGATATACTACCGATGTACTACGCCCGCAGCAAAAAAATTTTAAGAAACTAGTTAATATTTTAAAGGATTGCTTAGGCAAATCAAGGCGATAATTTTTTTAGCGCTCTTTTTAAGGCAAAAGTGTGGATAGTTGGCTTATCTTCAAAATCAAAAAAACTAAAAGTTGCAAAAGGACCAGGATCACCTTTCAACACAAAGGGGGTTACCGCCTTAATCCGGTCATCGCTCCAAACGTGCTCTAAAGCATAAACATAATAATCACTTAAATAAAAATTAGTTGGATAATGAGATACCCAACCAGTTTCCGTAATAAATACTGGTAAATCACGACCAGTCTTTTCCTTGATGTAATTTAATTCAAAAGTAAAACCTTTTAGCGAATTCTGACCATTATTCCTAGGTGAAGCAGAAAATCCTGGATTTGGATAAGAATGAGAATTCCAATAATCAATGTAGTTAAAAATTTCCGGATCAAGTCGATACATAGTTTCTAAATAATTGAAAGCTTCCATGCTAGGAAAACGGTCAGCGGCCGCTAGATCCATAGCTGCCGGTAAAATTTTAAAATTCTGGTTTTCACTACGTAACCAATTACTGGTAAATTTCAAGATGTAGGTATAGGCTAAGGGATCAATTTTACCGCCCCATTCTTTAGCATGATTCACTTCGTTAAAAACAATCACCAATTTCTCTTGCTGATACCAATTTAGGCTGGATAGAAAACTAATCAAAGTGACTATCTCTTTCCGATTGGGAATAGTCCAATAATCATGTGTTGAGTCATATCGAGTAGCTAAGCGAATGATGGGAATTAATTGCTGTTGATAAGCTTGATAAAAAAAATTCTGCCATCGGCCCCAGTCCTGAGTATCGGCTAAAGTCAACGGAATGGTGACATAACGCCATACCTCGTCATCATAAATTCTTCTGACTTGAGTGATTTCTTCTGGGTGGAGAATGTGCATGCCCATTACCTCACCAGCCGCTTGCGCTGGTTTAAAACTACAAAGGAAGCAAGTCAGCAAAAAAAGAATAAATAACAATTTAGATTGATATTTCAACATTTTATCTATCATATTCTAACAAAAATTCTTGTTAAAGTCAATTGAATAGTATATGATAGACTTAGTAAAATCTAAACATAGCATGAGGCAAAAAACTGAGAAAAAAAACAATGTTTTTTTTCAAATATTTTCTAGTTTAGCAGTGATCTCTTTTAGTACTGCTTTAATTATTATCGCTAGTGTTGCGTATAATTACCTTTATCAGCGCCAACCACTGACCACTGAGCCCCTGGTTTTAAGTCAAATTTTGGAAGATCACCAAATCATTAGTGCGGACACAACTGGACAACAAGTGCAAAGTGTGGTTGAAACTGAAGATGCCAGACCAGAATTAATTGCCAATTTTTTGGAGCGGCACCAGTCACCACTAACCCCTTACGACTATTATGGCCAAAAACTAGTTGAAATTGCCGATCGCCACGGCCTGGATTTTCGTTTATTGCCCGCAATTGCAATGCAAGAATCAAATCTTTGTCGTGTTACTAACCCCCAAGCTCCTCATAATTGCTTAGGTTTTGGTATACATAGTCAAGGAACCTTGGATTTCGATAGCTATGAGGCTGGTTTCGAACGGGCCGCTCGCGAATTGAAACAAAATTACATCAATCAAGGCTTAGACACAGTCAGTTTAATTGAGAGTAAATACACACCCTCGAGTAATGGTTCTTGGGCAGATTCAGTCAATCAATGGATGGCTGAAATTCGCTATGATGACCGAGATTTGGGTCGTAGTGAAAAAATTAACACTCACGCCTTAGAGTTTGCCAACGAATCACAATAACGGAATTTTGCAAATCGCTAGTTCATCGTTCTTGACTTGACATCCTTATAATTTTTGTTATAATAACATCATCTCAGAAGGTTCTTCCTCACCGGGATTACGTTCTGAGCTCAAAAAATCCCGCCAATTTGAGCGGGTTTTTTTGTGGTAAATTCTCAGTTGGCTACCAAAAATCGGAGTTGGTGGTGCCGAAAATTGAAGTTTGTGCTACCAAAAATCGGAGTTGCTGGTGCCGAAGAGAGGAGTTGAACCTCCACGAGTTGCCTCACACGGTCCTAAACCGTGCGCGTCTACCATTCCGCCACTTCGGCTTGATTTTAAATTTCTATTTTATTCTAATTAAAAATCAGCTAATTATTATAACTGATCTCACTAGATTAGAGAAAGTCAATTTAATTTCTCATTGACTTTTAGTTTTTTTTTCTTAAGCTAAGGCTGTGTCTTTAAACTTTAGTTATCAACTAAAAAAAAGTTCTCGAACAACAGCAATCAGAATTAATATTGATCATCAAGGAACTGTCCTGGTTACCGCACCTAGTCTTTATCCTAATTTTTTAATCGACAAGTTTCTAAAACAACAAGAGGCTTGGATAATTAAAAAGCAAGCCGAAGCCGCTAAACTTCAGGTAAAAATTAAGCACAATGAAACATATATTTTTGGTGATAAATACCAAATTGTGTTAAACATTGATCCTAAGCAAAGACCCAATATCATCATTCAAAATCAGCAAATTATCATTACTCAACTCAGTGCTGGTCCATACACAAACAGACTGGAACGTTTTCTGAAAAATACTGCTATTAAATATTTGACCCAAAAAACAGCTATTTTGGCTAAAAAAATGAAAATTGACTACCAAAAAATTACGATCCGCCAACAAAAATCACGTTGGGGCAGTTGTAGTAGTCGAGGTAATTTAAACTTTAATTGGCGCTTGATCCATTACCCACCGGCCATTATCAATTATGTCATCATCCATGAATTAGCTCATCGCTTGGAGCCCAATCACTCGCGGCAATTTTGGCAGTTGGTAGCTAAATACGATCCAGAATACAAAAAACATCAAAATGCTTTAAAGAAAAGGCTATATAATTAATGAGATGCTAACAATTATTCACGGCGACAATTTAGTTAAATCCAGGAAAAAACTTTTTCAGCTTAAACAAGCAGCTCAAGCTAAGAACCAAAACCTAAACACCCTTTCAGCCAAAAAAATTACTCCTCAAATCCTGGAACAGGCTTTATTTGCCAAAGATCTTTTTGGTCAAGAACCCTGTTTGATCATTGAAGAGTTACACTCACTGCCGCAAAGCAAAAAAAGAACTGATTACCTTGAACAAATTATTCAAGCCAGTCAGTTCTTAGATATCGTTTTGTGGGAAAAAAAATCTTTAACTAAAAATAATTTAAAAAAATTGACTAATGCTCAAATCTATTACTTTCCGATGAGTAAAGCTCTTTGGCAATTGTTAGATCAATTCAGTCCACAAGCTAAAACTAAAAAAAGACAATTAGCGCTTTTACAAGAAGCAATTAAACAAGATTCGGCTGAATTTTGTCTAGTGATGATTAGTAAACGGGTAAGCGATTTAATCGCCATTACCGCGGGTGCTGATTTAGCCATGCATCCTTTTGTGAAAAATAAACTAAACAGACAAAAGAAAAATTTTACCTTAAAACAATTGTTGAATCTTCACCAAAAACTCTATCTATTGGATAATAAAATTAAACATTCAGCCAATTTACTAGATTTGGCGAGTGAACTTGACCTTCTTTTAATAACTCTGTAGATTAATCTTATAAAGAAGAAAGGTAACACCATGTATCACATTGTCGATCAGATCAACCCCAACATTTTTCGTGGCTATGACATTCGAGGTTTAATCAATGAAGATCTTAATGAGGATGTCTATTATACGCTGGGTAGAGCCTATGGCACTTTTCTCAGTAAAAGAAGAATCAAAGAAAGCGCAGTGGGTAGAGATAATCGTCTCAATAGTGATCTATACAGTCAAGCCTTTATCAAAGGCTTAAATGATTCTGGTATTGATACCATTGATATTGGTTTGAGCATGAGTCAAATTGTCTATTACTCTTCGTACGAATTTAAAACCAAGGGGGGAGCAATGATCACCGCCTCCCACAATCCTAAAGAATTTAATGGCTTAAAAATGAGCGTTGGTTATTCAGATACCATGGTAAGTGAAGAAGTTGAAGAGTTGCAAAAAATTGCTCAAAGTAAAAAATTCGTTGAAGGTAAGGGAAAAAATAGAGAACAAGATATTATCAAAAGCTATACTCAACAGTTATTAAAACTCTTTTCACTCCAAAAAAAGTGGAAAATCGTGGTGGATGCTTGCAACGCCACTGGTGGTATTTTTTATCCGGCCATCTTTCGCCAAGCCGGTTGCGAGGTGATTGAACAAAATTGTCAGCTAGATGCAAATTTTCCCCTAGGGCACCCAGATCCAACCGAGCAAAGCGTGCTTGAACGGCTAGCTCAAGGTGTCATTCAGGCTAAAGCCGATCTGGGTTTTGCTTTTGATGCGGACGGTGATCGCATGTCAGTGGTGGACGAGCATGGCCAAATTTTGTGGATGGATACCATTGTCTCGTTGTTTGCTAAAGACGTTTTAGATTTTCTACCAGGTAGTAAAATTATTTATAACACTCTCTGTTCTCGTCAAGTTCAAGAAACCATTGAGCAAGCTCAGGGCAAAGGAGTGATGTGGCTTACTGGCCATTCTTTTATCAAAGCTAAAGTGAAAGAGGAGCGTTCACCTTTCGGTGGAGAATTATCTGGTCACATCTTTTTTATGGATAATTTTTATGGCCACGATGACGCTGCTTATGCTTGTTTACGATTACTGAGTTATTTAGAAAGAAGAAAAATCAAGTTAAGTGAAGCAGTCAGTGAGTTGGTCCAATATATTAGTAGTCCAGAAATTAAGTTAGGTTTAGCTGATGAAATTAAATTTCAATTAATTGATCAAGAGATTACCGCTGATTTTAAAAAACATTGGCCACAAGCTAAATTTACTAAAATCGACGGGATTCGTATGGACCTACCGGAACAAATGGCTATCATTCGTGCGTCTCAAAATGGACCATATGTCACTGTTAAATTCGAGGGGAAAACCAAGGAACAATACCAAACCCTTAAAAAAGAAATAAGAAATATCTTAAAGCAATATCCAGTAGTCAACTGGCAGGAGGGAACAAACGTTCACGCTTTAGATTAGTAATTATGACTAATCACTACTTCATTGATAACTATCACTATTGTCCTCGCTGTAAATCGCAACTCACTAAGTTGACAACCCATTTGCATTGTGCCAATTGCGCTTTAAAAATTTACCCCAATCCTTCTTTGGCAGTGGCCTTAGTTGCCTTTAATCAGAAGGGGGAGGTGTTATTGAATAAACGCAAAATTGCCCCCAATTCCGGTAGCTGGGATACGGTCGGTGGTTTTGTTGATGTTGGTGAGACCGTTGAAGAAGCCATTAAAAGAGAATTCCATGAGGAAACTCGGGGTAGTTGTGAAATTGTTAAATATTGGGGTTCTTATCCAGACGTTTATGGTGTTGAACAATCACCAACCATTAATCTGTTTTTTGAAGTAGCCATTGGTGATGAAAAATTAAAAGCCAGTGATGATGCTGCAGAGTTGCGTTTTTTTCCACTCCAGCAGCTACCCCAAAATTTAGCTTTTGCCAATACTCAAGTTTTTCTTGACTTATTAATTAAAGAAAAAGGAAAAAATGACTGACGTTAAAGATGCTGCTATTTTGGATAATCGCACCACCATTAGTAAACTTGACCCCGATGGTGCTTTAGCTAGTGCCGAAAGTTTAGCTGATCAAATCAATCAAGTTTGGCAAGAAAGACAGCAAATTAAGTTTGCTGAAAATGAAATCAAATCCATTGCCAATATCGTGGTTGCTGGCATGGGTGGCAGTGCTCTTGGCGCAGACGTCGTGTGGCATTTATTCAAAGATCAATTAACTGTACCAATGTATATTAATCGCGATTATCAATTACCTAATTTTGTCGATCACAACACCTTAGTCATTTTATCGAGTTATTCGGGTGACACTGAAGAAATCTTGTCGTGCGCTAAACTGGCTGAAGAAAAAAAAGCTAAGATAGCAGTGATTAGTTCAGGAGGTAAATTAGCGGACATTGCCAAAAACAATAATTACCCAAGTTTTTTTATTAATGCCAAACACAATCCTTCACAACAACCACGAATGGCCATTGGCTATTCAATCTTGGCTTTTATTTGTGTTTTATCGGCAGCGAAACTGTTAGATTTTCAAGAAAAACAATTGCTAGAAATTATCGACGTAGTGAATCAAGTAACTGACAAGGTAAAAATTGAAATTGATCAAGCAAACAATCAAGCCAAACTTCTAGCTTATTTAAGCTTAGAAAGAAGACCCATTTTGGTGGGGGCAGAATTCTTAGAGGGAGCGCTGCATACGGCCTGCAATCAATTTAACGAAAACGCCAAAATTTATGCCGATTATAAAATTATTCCAGAAATTAACCATCATCTTTTGGAAGGATTAAATTTTCCTAAAAGCAACTCGTTAAATCACTTTTTTATATTCTTTCAGTCACAGCTTTATCACCCAAGAAATCAAAAGCGGATTGAATTAACGCAAAAACTTTTGGAAAAGAAGGATATTGATAACATTATGGTCAATTTAGAAAGCGATAATAAAATTACTCAAGTTTTTGAATTAATTACACTAACTACATTTGCCAATCTTTATTTGGCCTTTTTAGAAAAAATTAATCCTTGCCCAATTCCTAGTGTTGATTGGTTCAAAGAGCAATTAAAAAAATAATAATTTTACAAGTCTTTCAAAGCAGAACAAAATTAGATATACTGAGAATATTAATTTATGGCTAAAATTTATGCTCTTCAAGCGAAAGAGGTGTTTGATAGTCGAGGCATACCGACTATTGAATTATTATTGTGGCTCGACAATGGTTTTTCAACGATTACGACCGTCCCCACGCACACTGATAAAAATCAATTTGATGCGATTGCTTTGAGAGACAATGATGAGCGGTTTTTAGGTTTGGGTGTTGCTAAGGCAGTGAATCACATTAATCAAATTATTGCTCCCCAAATTATAGAAAAAGAAGTCACGGCTCAGGGAGAATTAGACAAAATTTTATTAGAACTTGACGGAACAGCTAATAAAAGTCGCTTGGGCGCTAACGCTCTTCTCGCAGTGTCTCAAGCCATTTTAAAAGCTGGTGCAATTAGTGTTGGTTTACCGCTCTATGAATATATTCAAAAAAAATATAATCTGATTCAAGAATTTGTTTTACCCACTTGTATTGTCACCGCTTTTGATGGTGGTAGTCATGGCGGAAAAAACTTGGACTTTCAAGAATTTTCCCTGATTCCTGCTAGCCATCTATCTTTAGAAAAATCGCTGGAAATGATAGCTGTTATTAAACAAAAGTTGGAAACTTTATTAATTAATAAGGGTGCCATTCATGCTACCGGTCTTACTGGTGGTTTTACACCCAATTTATATAAAAATTTAGATGCTTTTGAATTATTAGTAGAAGCTATTAGAACCACCACCTATAACTTTGCTCAAGACGTTTTCTTTGGTTTACAAGCAGCTGCTTATCACTTTTTTGAAGCCAGTAAATATCGAATTCGTGATGCTAATCAGGGTTTTACTGAAGAAGAATTGCTTCAATTTTATGAACAAGTGCGTGAAAAATATAAAATTATTTATCTAGAAGATCCGTTTGTAGAAAATGATAAAAAAGCTTGGCAAATGCTCAATCGGGACATTGGTCAAACCACTACTATTGCCGCTTGCCGTCATGTTGCGGCCAAAGTTTCAGAAATCAACAAAATTAAAAATGACGAAATGGCTAATGCGGTTGTACTCAAACCTATCCAAATTGGCACCATCAGTGAGCTCATGGAAAGTATTAAAACCGTTAAAGATCATAAGCTTGATTTAATCATCAGTCATAGTACTGGTGAAACTTTAGAAACTCTAATTGTTGACTTGGCTGTGGGAGTTGGCGCTAATTATGTCAAATTTGGGCCACTCAATAGAGGAGAGAGAATCGTTAAATACAACCGGTTGTTAGATATTAGTCGAGAATTAAACAGTAAAAAATAATTATTTCTTTTTCCCTTTTTTTAAGGCCATAAAAATGCGTTCCCAATTGTTGCGTAATAGAAAAAAGATAAAACCCAAAAAACCAATAATCATTAATATTTCAAAAATTGAACTTAAAGCATCTACGCCTTCAACTAAACTCTGAAATTTTTGCAATCCATAAAAAGCCCCCAAAAGATAAAAACTATTACGCACTAACACCCCCAAAAAAGTACCTAGTGCAAAAATCCGATATTTAACTTTAATCAAACCAGAAACCACTGTCACTGGCAACGTTGGAATAAATGGCAGAGCCCGAAGAATAAAAACAATGAATATATTACTTTTGTTTTTCGAAAAAATTTTACCGTAACGTTCAATTTCATTAGCTTCTAAACCTAAAATTTTACCGAGTTTACCCTTAGTAATTAAATCTTCTAATTTGTCTGAAAACCAGAAAACTACTGAGGTAGAAAAAGTCTTAGCAATCGCACCAATTAAAACCAAGAAAAGAATAAAATAAACAGATTTTCCTTGATTGTAGGCTAAAGAACCGGCAGTGAGGGGCACAAAGGGGGACGGAATCACTGCCAGGACCTCTTCGGTTAACGCACCGACAATCACAAAGAGGGGAAGTGAAACAGAATTGGCAAAATTAGTTAAAAAATTTAAAATAAAGTCGGTAATTCCTGACATAACCTAAAAAGTATAGCCGAACTTTTTTAATAAGTCAGTAGCAATTTTTAATTGATGATCTTTAATAATCTTTGATATATTATGATATATAATTTACTAGTTGTGTTTTGGGAGAAATTCGTTTATTTTATGGTTATTATTCGTTATTAGTTAGTGAAAGTATCGGGTCTATGGCAGTTACTTTATACAAAAGACAAAGACAAATTGTCGACTTTATTGCTCAATATATTCAAAAAAATGGTTATGCACCAACCTTAAAAGAAATCGCTGATTCTATTGGTGTTTCTTCTTTAGCAACGGTTCACGAACACCTACAAGCGCTCCAGCGTAAAAAAATTATTCGAAAACATGAAGGTGCCGTTAGGGGTATTGAGTTAGTTGATAGAACTTTCTTAAACATCACTGACAGTGTTGATCTGCCATTTTTAGGCTACATTGCCGCTGGTGCTCCCATTGAACCCCACGAAGATCCTGAGGCTAGTTTCAAAGTCTCTCCCGAAATGATTTCTGGTAAAAAAAGAGCTTTTGTGTTGCAGGTTAAAGGCAAATCAATGATTGAAGATCATATCGATGATGGCGACTATGTGGTGATTGAGGAAACTCCCGAGGTAAACAATGGTGACATTGTCGTGGCTCTACTAGATAACGGTCTAGCTACTTTAAAACGTTTCTATAAAGAAGTCACTCGCATTAGATTAGAACCAGCCAACTCCACCATGAGCCCAATTTATGCCACTAACGTGCAAATTCAGGGTCGAGTAGTAGGTTTAATTCGCAAGTTTCGCTACTAAAGAGTCTAAACTGGTATTTCTTTGACTTTAAGTTCGTGATTAATATACGATCTTAAGATATATAAATAATCGCTAGTGCGGTTTACAAATTTAATCAGAATATCTCGTAAATCCCGCTCGGCGTCCAAAGCCACCAATCTTCTTTCCAATCTGCGACAAATGGTGCGCGCCAAATCCACCTGAGCGGCCAACTGACTCCCTCCAGGCAGGACAAAATTGCTCCAGAAATCTTTACCTAATTGATTTTGTAATTGATCAATATTCTTTTCCATTCTTTCTAAAAAACTATTTTGCAATTTGACGCTAGGCGATTTGGCAATTTCAGCGCCTAATTTAAAAAGCTGTTTTTGCAAATCCAATAAAAATCTTTTTTGTAAAGCAATGTCTTTGGTTTGTGTTAAGCCTGTTTTAGGAGAAAATGTTTCTTGCCAATTCGCTAATAAAACCCCTAAACTGGCATTAAATTCATCCAAGGTACCTAAAACTTCAAAAACCAAGCTGTCTTTGGCTAATCTTTCACCATTAATTAGTGCGGTTTGTCCATCATCTCCAGTTTTACTATAAATTTTTTTCATACACCACTATTCTAATTTGTTTTATGTCTTTTCAAATAGCTAAAATTTATCTATAATAAAATCCCGTGATGGTAGATATTCGCGGATTCCTCCAACAAGCTGCTCAAAAGCATCCCACTAAATATGTTTTTGTTTCCGGTGGAGTATTGTCTGGACTGGGCAAGGGCATTACTGCAGCGTCCTTGGGTGTAGTACTAAAAGCCCACGGTTACAGTGTCACTAATGTTAAATGTGAAAATTATCTTAATTTAGATTCTGGCAATATTAATCCAGTTGAACATGGCGACGTGTTTCTCTGCGATGATGGTTTAGAAGCTGATTTAGATTTAGGATCGTATGAAAGATTCCTTGGTGAGGAGGTTGGTTATAAAAACTTTATAACCATGGGTCAGGTCTACAGTACGGTGATCGAAAATGCCAAAAACCTCAAATACGAAGGTATAACAGTTGACGCCATTCCTTATGTACCAGAAGAAGTTATTAGACGCATTCAGGCCGCCGGCAAGGGCTATGATATCTGTTTGGTCGAATTGGGCGGAACTGTTGGTGAATATCAAAATATCATTTATTACGAAGCCTATCGGATTATGAAAATGTCTTTGCCCGATGACTTGATTATTATTCATGTCACTTATTTTCCTAATCCTAGTCACATTAACGAACTGAAATCAAAACCGACTCAATTATCAGTTAAAACTCTTAATTCTATGAGTATTCAACCTGATTTTATTGTGGGTCGAGGAGCAACCTATATTGATGACAAAAGAAAAGAAAAAGTAGCTTATTTTTGCAATATGGAGAAAGAAGAAATTATTTCTAATCCTGATTGCAAATCAATTTATGAAATTCCCTTAATTTTTAAAGAACAGCATTTCGGCGAAAAAGTATTGAAAAAACTGAAACTGGCCAATAAAAAAATCCAACTTAATGATTGGCAAAAGATGGTAGAGAAAATCTATAGTCAGAAGAAAAAACAAATTTCGATTGCCATCGTTGCTAAGTACATTAAAAGTGGTGATTTTGAATTAAAAGACTCATATACTTCACTCTTAGAAGCCATTGATCACGCTGCTTGGCAAAATGAAGTTGAGGTAAAAATCAATTTTATCAATGCCGAAAAAATTGAGAAAAATGATAAAGTCTCATTAGCAAAATTAAAAAAAGCTGAAGGTATTATTGTTCCCATTGGTTGGGGCAAAAGAGGAGTCGAGGGTAAGATTAAAGCCATTCAATATGCGCGGGAAAATAAAGTTCCTTACTTAGGTTTGTGCTACGGCATGCAATTGGCTTCGATTGAGTTTGCGCGCAATGTGGTCGGTCTAAAAGAAGCTAATACTGAAGAGGTTGATCCCAAAACTAAATATCCAATTATCCACGCTATTCCTTTTGATAAAAAATATCAAAAGATTAAAAGCACTGAAGCCAGCATGAGACTGGGCGCATATGATTGTGTACTCAAAAAGGGCACTTTAGCCTATGAAATCTATAAAAAACATCACGCATTTAAAGACGAAAAAAAAGGATTAATTTCAGAAAGACATCGCCATCGTTTTGAATTTAATAATGAGTATCGGCAAATCCTTGAAGAACATGGTTTTGTTATTTCTGGAACTAGTCCTGACAATTTTTTTGTGGAAATGATCGAATTGCCTCAAAAAGATCATCCTTTCTTTTTAGCCACTCAGGCTCATCCAGAATACAAATCTAGACCGTTAACAGCTCATCCTATTTTTATTGAATACTTAGCAGCCATCTTAAAACAAGCACCAGAAAAGAAAAAATAAACGTCTTTTCTGCTTGCCAAAGCGGTGCTAACTCTGCTACAATACCCGCTTATTATGGCAATTAGTTTTACATACCACGAGCAAAATATAAACATCGGTGATTCGGTCCGGGTCTATCAAGAAATCGTCGAAGGTGAAAAAAAGCGAATTCAGATTTTTGAAGGTATAGTGATTGCTATTAAAAACCGTGAATTAAATAAAAGTTTTACAGTGCGCAAGATTGCTGCTAACAATATTGGCGTAGAAAAAATCTTTCCCGTAGCAATGCCTAGTATCAAAAAAATTGAAGTTAAACGTCAAGGAAATGTGCGTCGCAGTAAGTTATATTACTTACGTGGTAAAGTCGGTAAAGCCGCCAGCAAGGTTAAAGAGAAAAACCTTTTCGAAAAAGTTACTCAATAATTCACTCATCAAACAAGGTTGTTTTGCTGAATCAATTGCTTGTGCATTTTTAACAAAAAATAATTATCAAATTTTGGCGCAAAATCTTGCCTACAAAAATCATGAATTAGATATTGTTGCCCTAGATCTCCAATATGATGAATATGTTTTTGTGGAAGTGAAGTGGAGAAATAGCGATCGATTTGGCGAAGGAAGTCAAGCAGTTGATTATAAAAAAATCTTGTCGATGCAAATTGTTGCTAAACAATGGTTGGCTAAACAAAAGTTTCCAAAAGCATGGCGATTTGATATCATATCCTTGCTAGGAAACTTAAAAAGTCGAAATTTAACAATTAGACACTATAAAAACATTAGTTGGTTATAGAATTTGGCCCTATCGTCTAGCGGTTAGGACATCGGGTTTTCATCCCGACAACTGGGGTTCGATTCCCCATGGGGTCACCAGTATCTAGTTGTTCAACGCGACTTGTTAGCCTGTGTAAAAGAGCTCGACGGGAAGAGTTTTATTTTTATTAGTTAACTGCTGGCCTGCTTATTTTTTGTATGAATCTTTGATTGATGTCATGACTCCTAACGCTAATTCTAAAAAACGCATCACTGAAACCGGCAAAACTAGAACCCATCACCACTGATATATCATTTGTTTGTAAGCTTTTTTTAAACTGCTGCTCGCTCAATCTATCAGAAATTTTAACAAATAAATTATTAGCTGTCGCAAAACCCACTCTTAGACCGGCCAAGCCAAAGGCCTTAGAAAAAGTTCTTAGAACCAATAAGTTGTCGCGGTTCTTGATCTCACTGATCACTGATTCTCCAGCAAATTCAATATTGGCCTCATCAACTACCAGTAAAACATTTTTTGGTACGCATTCAAGAAAATCCAAGATAGCTTGTTGCGGCAGTACGGCTCCAGTTGGATTATTAGGATTGCAGAGAAAAATCAAACAGGTCTTGGCTGAAATAGCTTTTCTCATCGCTACTAAATTAATTCCTAGATTGGTCGTCATTTTTACCTTCACCAACTTTTTGCCAGCCAACTTGGTAGAAATAGCAAATAAAGGAAATGTTAAAGCTGGCACTAACACTTCATCACCAACTCTGCCAAACACTTTTGCTAAGTAATTAATAATCGCTTCAGAACCATTGGCAATAAAAAAATTATTCTCACTTAAAGTGAAGTGGTCTGCTAAAGCCTTTTTTAATAAACAACCATTAGTTAGAGGATAATCATTAATATTGACTGCTAAATTTCTTGAAGCTGCCAGCACTAGAGGAGAACACCCCAATGGATTCTCACTTAACGATAAATCAATGGCTCGTTTAGTAGTAAAAGCATAGAGCTGCTTCATAGCTTTGGCTTGACTAAGTTTTATATTATTCATTTTTGCCTTTCCACGCACAAAAAAGCCTCCCTAAAGGAGGCTGGTGACTAGTGCTTAATTTTATAAAATTACGACAGCAATAACACCCACCTCCCGAAAAGGGTGTGATACCAAGCGTAGTGGTGTGCGTTATTGACTAATAACATGGCGTAGATTATAGCTTAGGTATAATCATCAGCAAACTGACTGTTATATAGAGAGGCGTAAAAACCTTTTAATTTTAATAATTCTTGATGAGTGCCTTGTTCTATTACATCACCGTCTTTCATAACTAGAATGAGATCAGCATCTCTAATTGTTGACAATCGGTGAGCAATAACAAAGGTGGTTTTACCTTTCATTAACGTGTCCATAGCCTTTTGGATCAAAACCTCGGTTCTAGTATCTACCGAGCTGGTCGCTTCGTCTAAAATCAGCATCGGGTTGCCAGCCAACATAGCTCTGGCAATAGTCAGTAGTTGTTTTTCCCCCTGAGAAATATTGCTTGCATCCTCATTGATCACCATATCATAACCATTGGGTAATGATTGGATAAAATGATCGATATGGGCCTCACGGGATACCTTTAACAATTCTTCTTCTGAGGCCTGAGGATTACCATAGGTGATGTTATCGCGAATAGAACCATTGAACAACCAAGTATCCTGAAGAACCATGCCAAAAATTTGGCGCACATCTGATCGTCTCATCTGCTTGATATCAACTCCATCAATTCTAATCGCCCCACTATCTATTTCATAAAATCTCATCAGCAAATTAACCAGCGTTGTTTTTCCAGCCCCAATTGGTCCGACAATAGCAATTCTATGACCAGGTTTAATTTTAACAGACAAGTTTTTAATTACTGTTTGGCCTGGATTATAAGCAAACACTACGTGATCAAATTCTACTTGACCTTTAACTGTTGAGAGTACCACTGGATTATCTACATCTGGAATTTGCTCTTTTACTGCTAAAAATTCAAACACTCTTTCAGCTGCTGCAACCATTGACTGCATCACATTGCTAATATTAGCTGCTTGAGCAATGGGTAGATTAAACTGTTGGACATACTGAATAAAAGCTTGGATGTCTCCAATCTGTAGCTTTCCACTAATAGCCAGCCAGCCCCCAACAATGGCCACCCCCACATATCCCAGATTACCGACGAAAAGCATTAGGGGACGCAATAAACTTGATAAAAACTGGGACTTCCAAGCACTATCATATAAATCTGCATTAATTTGCTTAAATTTGTTGATAGCATCTCGACTGCCATTAAAAGCTTTGACTATCACGTGCCCTGAATAGATTTCTTCAATGTGTCCATTGAGATAACCTAAAACTGATTGCTGTTTGGCAAATTGTGGCTGAGACCGCTTGGTAATTTGCCTAATGAGAATCAAGCTTAAGGGTAAAATCAAAATAGCAACTACTGTTAAAAGCCAACTAATAGACAACATCATGACAACAATGCCCACTATCATTACTAGCGAACTGATGATTTGAGAAATACTTTGGTTGAGAGTGTGATTGACTGTGTCAACATCATTAGTCACACGGCTCAATACCTCGCCATAGGTGTGTTTATCGAAATATTTCAGTGGTAAACGATTAATCTTTTGTGATATGTCTTTTCTTAATTGATAAGTTACCTTTTGAGTTACACCAGTCATCACCCAGCCCTCAATATAACTAAAAGTGGCACTAAGAACATATAATCCGATAAGGAGCATAATAATGTTCCTAAGGTCTGCAAAATGAAAACTGGGGCGCTGGCTAAGATCAAGCGTTTGTATATTTTCTAATGTTTTGGCGGGTATGCTATCTAATTGTTGAGGTGATAATTGTTTAATTAATTCGGCCCCTGTGGTACCAGTAGGCAATTGACCGTCCACGGATAATATACTAGTTAGTAACTCATAATCCTTAATATCAACATAGTCACTCACTATTTGATTGGTAGCCCGACCTAATATCTTGGGACCAACTATTGAAAATAGAGTACTGAGAATCGTAAAAACTAATACTAGAGCCAGTTTAAACCAATAGGGTCGAAGGTAATTAATCAATTGCTTAACTGTCCCTCGAAAATCTTTTGCCTTTTCACCAACACCGCGTGCCAGCATGTTACCTCTACCACCACCAGGTCCTCTTACTGGTCGAAGTTGATAATTGGTAGTGTGTTGACTTTGACTCATGATTGTAATTTAAGTTCCTCATCTGACAGCTGAGAATAAGCTATTTCTTGATACACGCTGTTGTTTTTAAGAAGTTCCTGATGTGTTCCCTGACCCACTATTTTGCCCTGATCTAAAACAATAATTTTATCAACATTCATAATGGTACTGATCCGTTGGCTGACTATGAGGGTGGTTTGACCTTTGGTTTTCTGTAATAACTGTCGGCGCAGTTTAGCTTCTGACTTAAAGTCGAGTGCAGAAAAGGAATCATCAAAAATATAAATTTTTGGCTTAACGGCAATGGCTCTGGCAATTGATAATTTTTGCTTTTGTCCTCCAGAAACATTGGCCCCACCTTGAGCTATCTCGTTGTCATATTTTTTATCTAACTTATTTATGAATTCGGTAGCTTGGGCAATCTCAGCTGCTTCTTTAATTTCAGCATCACTGAGTTGTTTATTGCCAAAACTAATATTGCTTTTCACTGTACCAGAAAACAGCACTCCCTTTTGCGGTACATAGCCAATTTGGCGGTAGAGATCTTCAAGTTTTAAATCTCGAATATCAACTCCGTCTATTAAAATTTGACCTGCAGTGACATCATAAAATCTCGGAACGAGATTAATAAGGGTTGTTTTCCCACTTCCAGTACTGCCAATCAAGGCAGTGGTTTGACCAGGTTCTGCAATAAAGTTAATAGCGGTTAAAACTGGTAAATCAGCATCGGGGTAAGTGAAGGTCACGTCCCTAAATTCAATGCGTCCTTTCCCTTGAGCATTGGGCTTAATTGGGGTTTCTGGGTCTTTGATCAGCGGTTCGGTTTCCAACAATTCAACAATTCTTTCACCTGATACTGCGGCTCTTGGCACCATAATAAACACTATTGAAATCATTAAAAACGACATGATTACTTGCATCGTATATTGGATAAATGCCAGCATTTCGCCAATTTGTAAAGAACCACTGTCAATTAGGTGTGCCCCAAACCAAACAATAGCAATAACAGCAAAGTTGAGCACTAATTTCATCGTTGGTTGAAGAATAGACATTAATCTATTGACAAACAAATTAGCTCGCGTTAATTCTTGATTAGTTTTCTCAAATTTAGCTTCCTCTCTGGATTCATTATTAAAAGCTCTAATAACTTTCAACCCAGATAGGTTTTCTCTCGTCACCAGATTGAGTTTATCTATTAACTCTTGAACTAATTTAAACTTGGGCAAACCAAAAATGAAGAGCGCCAAAATCATGGTTAGCAATAATAGAGTAGCCAGAGCGATGATCCAACTTATCGAGGGAGCAGTCGCCAGGGCTTTTTGCAGCGCCCCAACAGCCATAATTGGAGCCATCAAAACTATTCGAAAAATCATGGTAAGAGTCATTTGCATTTGTTGGACATCATTGGTCGATCTAGTAATCAGAGAAGCTGTAGAAAACTTATTGAACTCAGAAACAGAAAAACTTTCCACCTTAGTAAACACCTCTTGTCTAATATCTCGCGCAAAACCAGTAGCAATTCTAGAGGCCAAAAAACCAACTAGGACAGCACAAATTGCCCCAAGCAATGTTACAACCAACATTAACCAACCATGGTGATAAATAATATCAACATTTTTTAAAAGAATGCCCTCGTTAACAATCTTGGCCATGTATTCTGGTAATTTGAGATTAGCCATTACCCGAAAGTAGGTAACTACGATCAGGGCTAGAATTAACCAAATATATGGTTTAAGAAATTTTATTAATTTGATCATATAAATACTTCAAGAAACCAAGCGGTTCTGGAAAATGCAAAACTCTGTCAACTGGTTCCGTTGTAGTGTATATTATAACTAATATTTTGTAAATATGCTGAAAAAAATCTTATTCTATTTAGTCTATTTTTTAAGCCCCGCGGTACTGGTGGCGGTCATTTATTTTTCTAACCCAAGTTATTTTGTTGGCTCACGCTTCGATTTGCCTAACAGTGCTAATTCACTAAACATTAGGGGGTAATCAACATCATGAATATCTATTTTAAAAGTTGGTTCACCAGCTTGCTTCATTTCTTCCAGTAAAGAAACAATGGCTTGTCTAACTTGAGGTAGTACTAACTCCTCCGAACCTCGATAACGAATGACAACATCAATGTCGCTATCGGCACCAGCTCGACCCCGAGCTACTGAACCAACAACCTGAAACTTAATTTCTTGTTGTAAGTGCTTGGGCAATTTTGTTATCAATCTGGTTTCAAAAGCAGTAAACCAAGCCTGACGTTTCTTAGACTGTTCGGGGCTGTCAGGGTCTTCCGGCCTCATTTTGCCAATTTCATTTCTATAAAATGAACTCATTAGTATTTAATTTTTGAATATTTTTCTAATGCTCAGCCGCATAATCCGGATCGTTTAACGCATCTTGTTTAGTGGGATGAATTTTACCCTCGGGATGTTCAGCTGGAGAATAAACAGTGTAAAGTTGTAGTGTTTCTGTATTAGAAGCATTGATCACATTGTGTCTTTGTCCGGCGGGAACGACAATAGCTACGCCGTCAGACAAATCATAAGTGCTTTCACCAATGATCGCTTGCCCAACTCCTTTTTCCACCCGAATAAATTGATCGTGTTCCTCATGAGTTTCCATCCCAATATCATCTCCTGGGGCAATAGACATCACTACTAATTGGCTGTGAGCAGCAGTGTAAAGTACCTCTCGGAAATTTTGATTGTTTAAAGTTTTCTCTTCTAAATTGATGCTGTAGCCTGACATATTATCCTTTCTGTGAATTAATAAAATTACTCTTTCTTATAGTGTAGCATATAAAACAATTAAGTAATTAAAAATTTTAAACCAAGCTCTGTCCAGTCATTTCTTTTGGTTGAGGTAGATCCAATAATTTAAGAACTGTCGGAGCTATATCTTTCATCATCCCTTCATTTCTATTTAATTGACCATCATTGAGTAACACAAATGGTACAGGATTCATACTATGTTCAGTAACTACTTCTCCTTTTTCGTTGAGCATTTCTTCACAATTGCCGTGATCCGCTGTGATTATTAAGAAATAGTTGTTGGTTTCAGCTGCTTCTTTAATTTTAGCTAGGGCTAAATCAACTGTTTCAGCGGCCTTAATTGCTGCTTGAATATCTCCAGTATGACCCACCATATCTCCATTACAAATGTTAGCAAAAATGACAGAATGTTCACCTCGATTCATGGTTTCGACAATTTTATCAGCGATTGCTAAAGCTTTCATTTCTGGCTTTTCTGCATGACTCTCAACCTTATTGCTATCAAACATAAAGCGCTCTTCCAAAGGGTACGGTTCTTCACGCTTGCAGTTTAAAAAGAAAGTAAGATGAGCAAATTTTTCCGTTTCAGTCACCCTGAACTGTTTAATGTGGTTTTCCGCTAATATCTCTCCCAAAGTGCGTTCAATCTTTTCTGGACCAAAAGCGACAGCTACTGGGTACTGATCACTATAAAGAGTCATGGTGACAAAGAAAATGTTTTCAGGACCTTTTTCTAAAAAGCGCTCGGTTAATTGACGGGGTCGGTCATTGCGAAAATTAGCAAAAATGACACTATCACCACTTTTAACCTTGGCCTCTTCTTCATCTCTGACTTTAATGGTGCAGGGGACAATAAATTCATCTCCCTTGTTATTTTTATATGAGTCTGCAATGGCTTGTTGGGCACTGGCAAATTGGGGTGCTTGGCGGTCTTTGATAGCACTATAAGCTAAATCAGTGCGCTCCCAATTATGATCACGATCCATAGCATAGTAACGACCAGAAATGCTGGCCAACTCGGCTCCTGTTTCTTGGCAAATTTTTGCTAACTTCTCAAAACTGGCTAAACAACTTCTTGGAGCTGTATCGCGACCATCAGTCATCGCGTGAACATAAATTTTCTTTACCCCAAAATCCGCCGCTTCTTTAATAAGTCCGAAAATATGCTTTTCGTGAGAATGCACTCCGCCCGGACTCAACAAACCCATAATATGCAGCGATGATGAGTTATTTTTTGCCCTGGTAAAAGCCTCTTTGATCGCTTCAGCTTGATGCAATGTTTTTTCGTCAACGGCCTTATTGAGCTTAACTAAGTCTTGATAAATGACACGACCCGAACCAATGGCCGCGTGATTGATTTCACTATTACCCATCTGGCCAGCTGGTAAACCAACTGCTTCACCTGAACAAGCCAATAGTGCTCGTGGACTGTCAGCCCAAATTTTATCCCAAGTAGGGGTATTGGCTAAACTAATAGCATTGCCCGGGTAATCCTTGTAATAACCCCAACCATCAAGTATGATCAGAGCCAATTTTTTCTGAGAATCTTTAGACATACCTCCTTTAAAATAATTAATTTAAGAAAGAGGGGTTTTTCACCCCTCTCTATAAGTCAACTATTTGTGAAAAGGAAATTTAGCCATTACTGCCTTATCTCCTAATTCTCGTTCAATCATCATTAGTCGATTATATTTAGCAATCCGTTCACTGCGACACATGGAACCAGTTTTGATTTGACCGGTACCAGCACCAACTACAAAGTCAGCAATAAAAGTGTCTTCAGTTTCCCCACTGCGATGGGAAACCACACAAGTCCAACCAGCACTTCGAGCTAATTTAATTGCTTGGATTGTTTCACTGACGCTACCAATTTGGTTAAGTTTAATTAGCGCCGAATTAGCCGCTTTTTGATCGATGGCTTTTTGAATTCGCTCTGGGTTAGTAACTAATAGGTCATCACCCATAATCTGAATTTTTTTACCCAGAGTTTTAGTTAATTGCGCAAAACCAGCCCAATCATCTTCGGCCAACCCATCTTCAATCGACACTATTGGATATTCTTCAACCCATTTTGCATATTTTTTAATCATGTCACTACTACTCAGTTGCTTATTTTCAGTTTTGAGATCGTAATAACTATTTTCTCCCTCATCCTTATAAAACTCGGTCGCTGCCGGATCCAAGGCAATAAACACTTCTTCACCAGGCTTATAACCAGCCATTTCAATTGCTTGAACAATCAATTGTAGAGGCGCTTCATTAGTTCCAAGTGAGGGAGCGTAACCACCTTCATCACCAACGGTTTTTTGCCAACCCTTTTTCTCAATAATTTTACCTAAATGCTGAAAAATTTCTGCATTCCAGCGCACTGCTTCCGCGATGCTTTGAGCTGCTAGAGGGAAAATCATAAACTCTTGCATGTCGGCACCACCAATGGCGTGCTTGCCACCGTTGAGTACGTTAGACATGGGAATAGGCATGATAAACTTGTCAGTGCTATTACCAAATAATTGAGCGATGTAAGCGTAAAGTGGCATTTTGCTAGCGATGGCTCCTGCTTTGACACAAGCCATTGATACCGCCAAAATGGCATTGGCCCCTAAGTTTTGCTTACCCTGAGTACCATCAAGATCGAGCATTATTTGATCGATTTTTTCTTGCTCTGTCACCTGCTGACCAATTATTTTTGGAGCAATTACCTCATTGACATTAGCCACAGCCTTGAGTACACCTTTGCCTAAGTAACGACCCGCATCGCCATCACGTAATTCTAAAGCTTCATAAGCACCAGTTGATGCTCCCGATGGCACGGCCGAAAATACTTCGGTGCCATCTTCAAGCTTGAGATTTACTGCTACGGTTGGATTACCTCTGGAATCTAAAATTTCCTGAGCTTTAATTGATTTAATAATCATGAGTCCCTTTCTATCTCTTTTAATATCGAGGTGCGGGCGGGATTCGAACCCGCGCACGGAGGTTTTGCAGACCTCGCCATTGGACCACTCTGGTACCGCACCAAATTGATTGAGCTATAAGCCAAACAAATTTTACATAGCTATTTTAATCTAATTACAATGAATGTGAAGGGGAGAGGTAATATGGTGTTAGAATAAGAACACTTCAATGTCAAAAAAATATTTTATTAAAACTTATGGTTGTCAGGCTAACAAAAGCGATGCAGAACGCATGGCTGCTCTTTTTGAAGAAGAAGGCTTAATTGCCAGTGATTCGTGGCAAGACTGTGATAAGTTGGCCGTTGTGACTTGTAGTGTCCGCGAAAGAGCAGAACAAAGAGTTAGAGCTTTTTTATTAAAAGTGGCCAAATTTTATCAAGACAAAAAACTAACTAAACCGGAGATTATTTTTTCTGGTTGCATGATCCATCATGGTCAAGAACATTTGAAAAAAATCTTACCAATGATTGACCAGATTGTGCCGACTAATCAGATGGCTTTTTTAAAAAAAGCTAAACGCCAAGACAAGTTGCATGCTTTTGTCCCTATTTCAGTCGGGTGTAATTCATATTGCACCTACTGTATCGTTCCTTATGCTCGGGGTAGAGAGAAGTCGCGGCCATTCAGCGACATCATGGAAGAAGTTAATGGCTTAGTAAAAGAAGGTTATCAAGAAATTACTTTAATTGGCCAAAATGTTAATTCTTGGGGACTAGAAAAAATTGGGGTAGCTAATCGTAAAATGGAACTACACTCAGCCTTAAAAAGAGAAAGTTTACCCAGTAACCAATCTCAATATTTGACCCCCTCGGGGACTCCACCTTTTGTTGAACTTATTAGAGCCATCTCTCAATTTGACGAAATCAAAACCTTGCGTTTTATGAGTAGTAATCCCTGGGATTTTCACGATCAGTTAATCGAAGAAATAGCTAACAATCATAAATTAGATCGTTTTATTCATTTACCAGTACAATCGGGCAGTGATAGTGTCTTATATCGCATGAATCGTGGTTATACTCGTGAAGATTATTTAAATATTATCAAAAAATTACGTCAAGCCGCTCCCGATGTTGTTTTAGGCACCGATATTATTGTGGGGTTCCCTGGAGAAACTGAAGAAGAATTTGCAGATACTGTTGATCTGGCTAAAAAAGTTAATTGGCATTTGGCTTTTGTCAATATTTATTCACCTCGTCCCGGTACGAGTGCTAATCAACTTTATCGAGATGATGTTCCCTACGCAATAAAAAAACGCCGTTGGCAAATTCTTGATGAACTGATTAATAAAAAAAATCTTAAGCAACGACCAAAAGTAGTGTAGATGCCAAACAAACCAATTAAACAACAGCTGATTGCAATTACCGGTGCTACCGCAACTGGGAAATCAACATTAGCTTTAAAACTGGCCGAGGAAATGATCAAAAAAGACCTTGCCAAGCACGTCTTTTTACTTTCTGTTGATTCGCGACAGGTTTATCAAGGTTTAGAAATTTTAACTGCGGCTGACATTCCTCATGGTTGGCAAGTCATTCAAGAAAAACCTTATCGTCACTTCCTGCATCCGCAATTAAATCTCAGTCTCCATGGAGTGAGTATTATTCCTATTTGGCAAACTTGGTCACCAGCGCATTTTGCCAAACTCTATCACAATCTCAAAGCAAAAATGACCGAAGACGATGTTTTAATATTGGTTGGTGGCACAGGCTTTTATCACAAGCAAATTATTCAGCCGGCGGATACTTTGGGAATTTCCCCGAATCCAACTCTACGTCAACAATTAAACAAAAAGTCCCTAGGTTTTTTGCAGGAACAATTGAGGCAACTTGACCGAGAAAAATTTGAAGCCATGAACTCGTCTGATTCACAAAATCCTCGACGCTTAATCAGGGCAATCGAAGTAGCGCAAGCAAACCAAGCAGGAAATAAGAAAACAACCAACAATGATCGCCAGGAAAATCATATTCTCAATCTTCACCTCAGTCTAAATACCCAAAAACAGCAAGAACAAATTGAAAGGCGAGTGGCCGAACGTTTCAAAGACGCTGTCCACGAAGTAAGAGCCGTTCTTCATCAATTTAAATTAAGCCCAGAATTGCCAGCGGCCAGTAGTCTTGGTTTTCAAGAAATCTTGCAATACCTAAATCATCAATTAGATGCTCAACAAGCCATACTGGCTTGGCAGAGGGCAGAAATTCAATTTAGCAAACGACAAACAACCTGGTGGAAAAAAGTACCTGGCTTAATTAATTTGGAAGCTGATGATCCTCAACTTTTGACTAAAGCTTTTCAACTTGTGCTATAGTATTAGTACTATGGAAAAACCACAAAAAGATGAATTGGTAGTGAAAATTTCACCGTCAATTGTAATTTTTATTTTTCTTTTTCTTGCTAGCATTTGGTTTGTTGGAAAAATTAAAAATGTCTTATTTATTACTTTTATCGCTTATATTATTAGTGTTGGCTTAAATAAGCCAATCAGCAGTATCCAAGATAAGTTTCATTGGAAAAGATCAACTAGTAGTGTTTTGGTTTATTTTTTGTTTGCCATCATCGCTGGCATCTTTTTAGCCCTTATCGTACCACCTCTGGTTGGAGAATTTTCTACCATGTTAAGTTCTTTTAAATTACCTGCAGAAATAGATATTGTGCCCAACTCGGTTGAGTTGAATTTACAAGATATCAGTCAATTTACTAATCAATGGAAAGATTCGGTGTCTACCGCCATTAGCGTAGTTGGTTCAACTTTTTCTGGAGCCGTTGCTGTAGTTATGACCTTGGTTATTTCTTTATATATTTCTATAGAAAAAGGGCAAGTCATTAGAGATTTTTCTTGGCTTACTCAAGACAAAAACAAAATTAAGCAATTTGAGGAAATAACTCAAGAAACAAATCTTCTATTAGGTAATTGGATTAGAGGAGAGTTTATTGCGATGACGATAGTGGGTGTGTTAGTGTTTATTGGCACTGCTTTAATCGGCTTACCCTATCCTTTACCTCTGGCACTTCTAGCAGCAATTATGGAGATTATTCCCAATATCGGTCCCACCGTTTCTGCCATCCCAGCAATTATCATTGCTTTAGTAACTTTAGGTTGGCCAGGAGCCATTATTACTGCAGTACTATACATCGTTATTCAACAACTAGAAAATAACTTAATCGTGCCAAGAGTTATGCAAAAAAGTATTCACGTTAGCGGTTTAACCGTTATTTTAGGTATTTTGATCTGTGGGACGATTTTCGGAGTAGTTGGGGCGTTGTTGGCTATTCCCAGCATTATTGTGCTAAAAACCATTTTTGAAACTTGGATTAAATATAAACCAAAAGGCGGTTTGATCTAGTGCTTAATTTGGAATTTTACTTCGTGGAGCGAGAGACGGGATTCGAACCCGCGACCTTCTCCTTGGCAAGGAGACATTCTAGCCACTGAACTACTCTCGCTTGATCAAAACCGTGCCAAGCCTTGGAATCGAACCAAGATCCCATGTTTTTCAGACATGTGCCGTGACCAACTTGGCTAGCTTGGCGTTGTTAAAACTTCTGTATTGTAAACGATTTTTTGCTACAAGCAAAGTCGTCGTGGGTAATTTGTGGGTAATATAGGACTCGAACCTATGGCCTCATCGATGTAAACGATGCGCTCTAACCAACTGAGCTAATTACCCCTGCTATTGGTGCCCGGGAGAGGACTTGAACCTCCAAGAATTGCTTCACAGCCACCTCAAGACTGCGCGTCTACCATTTCGCCACCCGGGCTTAAAATTAAAGAGCCTTTACTGTCAGTAACTGCTTATTATAAATGACAACTCTGGTGCCGAGAAGAGGACTTGAACCTCCATGAGCAAAGCTCACACGCCCCTGAAACGTGCGCGTCTACCATTCCGCCATCTCGGCTTATAGAGAGATTATACTATTTTTTCGATGCTTTTGGATTATAATATCCTGGAGACCGAGGGATTAAAGGATTGAAGAAATTAAAAACTTAGCCCCCATAGCTCAATGGATTAGAGTAATGGTCTTCGGAACCAGTGATGGAGGTTCGAATCCCCCTGGGGGCACTTTTTGTTATAATTAGATAATTAAAATCGGGTCGGTAGCTCAGTTGGTTAGAGCATCTGCCTCTTAAGCAGAGTGTCGAGGGTTCGAGTCCCTCCCGACTCACTTTGATTTATTTATTTACTTTTTTTGATAATTGGATCTGCCAATCATCTGAAAATTAATCAAATGACCAAAGAAACCCCATTAAAAAACTCAGAAGTCTTGAATGAATCTTCACCAGTGATGATTGTGATTGAAGATTCAAGCTTTTATGGAAAAATTCATCAAAGATATTTGAAAGATTTAGGCGTTGAAACTGTCATTCTACATGGAATAGGTAATTTCGATGAAAGAATTGCCGAGATTAAAAAAACCGAAAATATCGCTGGCGTCATTACAGATGGCCTTCATGGCAATTGGGTAAGCGTCTATCAGGCTTCAATTAATAATGACATTAAAAATGTTTGGTTGATCACTGGCAACCAGGATATCATGAAAGAGAGTAGAAACTATCCGTATGTTACAGCCATGAACAAGGCTTCTCTTCATCAAAATCCGGAAATATATAAACTGATGGTCGGTCATCTAGCAAAATAGTTTTTAACTTTTTTCTTTATTTATGGATTTAAACTTGATATAATAGTCAGTCTAATAGAAAGCAAATATGACATCAAAAGAAAACGGCCAATTTTCTGACGGTTGCCAAGCAAGTGCCAAAGAAAGAAGAAAGTGGTGCGAGGTTGGTGATCCAAACTATTGTGATTGTGTAGAGAAAAAAAAGTGTACTTACGCAGATTTTAAAGTTAATCTTGGTAAACCCAATCTTAGAGGTGGTATAGAAACTTCAGACGATTCAGCTAAATGGCGACACTGGAAAAAAGTTTATGGTATCCCTCACGGAGATGATTAAAATCGTTTTAATTGTTAATTGGATTAAATAAAAAATGTATATCATTGCTGGTAGCTCCAACCCTCCACTTGCAAAAAAAATTGCAAATAAGCTTGGTACAACGACAAAATCTAAAAAATTTCAATTGATTCCAATCGAAATTTCCAAATTTGCTAATGATGAAAAAAGAATTTGGATTAATGATAATCAATTATTGAAAAACCAAGAAGTCTGTTTAATTCAAAGTTTTAATGCTCCGGTCGATGAACATATCATTGAAACCTTATTAATTATTGATGCACTCGAGCGCCTAGGAGCAAAAAGTGTGACCCTAATTATTCCTTGGCTGGGTTATTCACTTCAAGATAAAGTTTTTCGGCCAGGAGAGGCCATTGCTGCCAAAGTAGTAGCTGATGTTATCTCCAACCATTTTGTCGAAAGAGTTTTTCTATTAGATTTACACAATTCCAGTATTCCTGGTTTTTTCTCGGTTCCCACTTATCATTTGTTTGCGGATGAAATTTTTATTAATTATCTAAAAAAGGCAATCGATTTTAACCAAGCTCTCATTGCCAGCCCAGATTTTGGCGGAATCAAAAGAGCCAGAATCTTTGCGGAGAAGGTTGGCTTAGATATGGTTAATATCGATAAAAGTCGAGATTTAAAAACTGGTCAAGTCACTGCTCATGATCTTCACGGACCATCAGTTGAAAATAAAACGGTTGTCGTAATAGATGATGTAATTATTTCAGGAAGTACGGTCATTGAAAGTGCTGCTTTGTTAAAAAAGAAAGGCGCCAGGAAAGTTTATTTTGTAGCTAGTCACGGTGTTTTTTGCAATGGCTTAGCAGAAATTAATAACAGTGAAGTTGATCAAATCGTTGTCTCCAACTCAATCCAACAAAAACAAAAGAATGCAAAATTAAAAGTATTAGACATTAGTTCAATTTTTGCTCAAGAGTTGCTCCATTAAATTTCCCTAGAACTGGTAAAAAAGCTTGTTTCCCTTTAGAATAGAATCCATGCGAATGTCTCAATTAGCTTTTTCTACTAGCAAACAACCTCCAGCAGGAGCCGAAACCATTAATCACCGTTTATTAGTGCAGGCCGGTTTCGTACGCCAATTAATGGCCGGCGTTTACACTTATACACCTCTTGGGTTGCGAGTTTTGCGAAACATTGAAAACATTGTCCGGCAAGCGATGAACGAGCTCGGTGCTCAAGAAATTTTAATGCCAGCCCTGCATCCCAAGGCCAATTGGTTGACTACTGGCGGTTGGGATGAAATTGACGTGCTCTTTAAATTAAAAAGTCGCACCAACCGAGAATATGCGTTGGGTCAGAGCCACGAAGAGATTGTCACACCTTTAGCTAAGGAGCTAATTAGCTCTTATAAAGATTTACCCCTAGCCCTTTATCAAATTCAGTGGAAATATCGTGACGAATTACGCTCTAAATCAGGTATCTTGCGTGGTCGAGAATTTTACATGAAAGATATGTATAGTTTTCATGCTGACCAGGCGGATTTTGAAAAATTTTATCAAGAAACAAAAAATGTTTATTTAAAAATTTTTGAAAAATTAAATTTGCCAGTCAAAGTCACCGAAGCCAGTGGTGGCAGTTTTACTGATAAGATTTCTTATGAATTTATGGTCATCACTGATGCTGGCGAAGACGATATTTTATATTGCGATGATTGCAGTTATTGTATTAATAAAGAAATCGCCAAAGTTAAGGTCGGCAGTCCTTGTCCGAAGTGTGGGTCAGCTCTCAAACAAGCGCGGGCTAGTGAAGTAGCTAACGTTTTTGATTTGGGTCAAAAATTTACTAAAGCTTTCAAACTGCAATTCACTGATCAAAATGGTCAGCAACAATTCCCAATCATGGGTTGTTATGGGATCGGGATTAGTCGAGCTATGGGCGTCATTGTGGAAAAACATCACGACCAAAAAGGAATAATTTGGCCCAAAGCGGTTGCTCCATATCAGGCTCATCTTATTAGTCTCGAGGGCACAGAAACATTTGCCCGAAAAATTTATGATGATTTACTCAAGCAGGGTGTAGAAGTTCTCTGGGACGATCGACAGCGCTCCGCTGGAGAAAAATTCGCTGATAGTGATTTAATCGGGATTCCCATTCGTTTAGTAGTTTCCAAACGGAACCAAAACCAAATCGAGTGGCAAGAGCGGGGACAGAACAAAGTCGAATTAATTGGATCAAATGAATTGTTAAGTCGTCTTAAAATAAATAAATAGTCAAAAATAGTCCTTTTTTGCAATAATTGCGGTAAAAATTAATCCTATATTTAAATAATTTATTAATCAACAGAAAAATTATAAACCTAATAATCAAGCTTTTTTTCTTATTTAAAAAAGCAAAAAAGATTATATATTAACTAATGTTTATCGGTGAGGAAGACCCCCACTGAAATCTACCTACTAGGCGATTTCGGTGGGTTCTTTTTTTAGCTGCTGGTATAATGTTTCTATGCCACAAAGAAAACTCTTAGTTACTCACCACGCTCCAGATTTAGATGCAATCGGTGGTATTTGGTTGTTTAAAAGATTTGATGCCCTCAATTATGCTAATGCTCAAGTAGCTTTCGTCGACCCAGGTGACACGATTAGCTTAGAGGACTGTGAAAAAAATTTTAATTGCCAATTGCATGAAGTCACTCACGTTGATACTGGCCTGGGTGAATTTGACCATCATCAACCTGAAAAAGCCCAAGCATCAATCTCTGCTAGTTCTTTGGTCTATGACTATATTTGTCAACAATATCCAGATAAAAAAGATGATCAGGCTTTAGCCGCCCTAGTCAATCACATTACTGAGATTGATCATTTCCGAGAAATCTACTGGGCAGAAGCCAAAGAAGATCGTTTCTTATTCTCACTACATTCGTTAATTCATGGTCACGAATATGTTAATCTACATGATGATCAATCCCAATTAAATTTTGGCTTACAATCATTAGATTACGCTTATGCCGCTTTAACTCAACACTATAAGGCAAAAGAGGCGATTAAAGAAAGGGGTCAAGAATTTAATTTACCTATTGGTAAATGTTTGGCCATTGAAAGTGGCAATGACGACACCATCAAATTAGCACAAATTCAAGGTTATCAATTGGTAATTCGTAAAGACCCAGAGCAAGATTTTATCAGAATTAAAGCTAGACCTGACAGCAAAAATCCCGATGGGAGTAATTTTAATTTAGAAAAATTGGCCAAAATTATTAAAGAAATAGATCAATCAGCTAGTTGGTTCTATCACGCCAGTGGCAAAATGTTACTTAATGGTAGTAACGGTTGGCGACAAAAAAAGGCTAGCAAACTTAGTCTGCAACAAGTTGTCGATTTAGTTCAAAAAACCTATAATCAAAAGAGTTAGCAGATCATCAAAAAAGTTAGTTTGAAAGAAAGCCATCATGACCGAGTCAGTTTTTACTAAAATTATTAAAAGGGAATTGCCTAGCACCATTCATTACGAAGACGATCAATTTATCGTTATTTCTAGTAATGACCCAAAAGCTCCAGTGCACTTATTGATAATTACTAAACGAGCCTACCAAAATTTAGAAGAAGTAGATCCTGAGAATCAAGAGTTACATGCCAAAATGTTGCTACTTTGCCGAAAAATGGCTCAAGAAAAAGGCATAAGTGACAATTATCAAATTCATATTAATGTTGGTAAAGCCATGCAACAAGTGCAACACTTACATATTCATCTTCTAGGAGGTTGGAAAAATCCTGAAAAGGTGAAACAAAGATTTTAATCGCTTAGAAAATAACCTTCTCCTCGCGCAGTTTTAATCAGATCTTGACCAGAAATGCTTTTGATTTTTTTGCGTAAACTACTCAAATGTGTAGCAATCGTATTTCCATAAATTACTTCCTCATCGTCCCACACCAAATTGGCCAAAAGAGATTTAGAAAACACCTGTTTAGGTCTTTTAAAAAAAAGTTGTAGTAAATAGAACTCTTTTTTGGTTAATGAAACACTTTTCTTGCCACACACCAAACAGTGAGATCTATTATCAAGTAACAAATTTTTATATCTTAGACACGTTTCTTGTTTTTCTCCAGATAAATTAAATAAGATAACACCTAGCCGCAAATTTAATTCATCACTGCCAAATGGTTTGTGTAAGAAATCGATCAATCGTTGACCCAAAAACCCAAAATCTTGTTGACTAATCTGACCATTAGTCAATAGTAATACTGGTGCTTGAGTCTTTGCAAAAACCCGACCAGCTCGTTTTTTCAATTCTTGACTATAAAAAACATGAGAACTGAGCAAAATAGCTTGATAACTTTTTTGATCAAATAAATTTTCAATTTTATGTAAATTAGTAGTTAAATCTACTAAGTAGCTTTTTAAAAGATAGTTAACTAACAAATCTGACAAAATTAAGTCATCTTCAATAATTAACAGACGCATAACTGCTTTATATTTTTTAAAAAACTTTTTCAAAGTTAACATTAAAACTTAAATGTTGTCAATTAGAAAGTTTTCCAAATTAACTCTGGTTTTATTGCCCTCTATCACTTATAATGGTTCCCTCTAATCAGTAAATAACTCAGAGAGGGGGTGATTAACTTGCCAGTAATTATTAAAGCGAAAAAAAACCAGTCAACAGCTGATGTCATTCGCCAATTCAAAAAGGCTAGTGCGAGTGCTGGTACAGTCCAAATCGCTAAAGACCGTCGCTATTTTGCCAAACCCTCAAGAATTAAGGCTGATAAAACCGCTGAGCGAAGTCGATTAAAGAAACGTGCTCAATCATTAAAAAAGAGAAAGAATGTTTCTCCAGCAGCCATTGCCAGGATTCAACAGCGCCTTGGTTCCTAAATGATTTTGCAAAAAAATAAACCCGCTTAACAAGCGGGTTTTTTATTATTTAAGAAAATTATTTCTTTTTAATTTTAGCTTTAATCACAAACTCCCACTGATCACCATCGCTGGTATCAAAACTAGTCGAATTGGTTAGACTATGATAGTTGATTAGGTGATTACTCAAGGTTTCTTCTAAATCTTTTTTTTGTTCTGTCAAATCTGCAACATCCACCTTAAGAGCTATGACTTGAGGATTGTTTTGAATTTGGCTTTTACGTTCTTTATATTGTTGGTTATATTGATCGAGTTCTTCTTTTTTTTCGGCTAGTAAAGTATCATTGTCGAACACACTTTTTATAGCTTCCCTTTTTTCGCTTAATTCGCTATCGATTTTAGTTAACTCTAAAGCATGACGCTCAATTAAATTTTGTAATGAGATTAAAGTTTCGGCTAACTGATCAGATTTTTCAACTTCGTCATCATCACTAGTCACTGTTTTTTTGACTTCGGCTACAACTTTTTCTACAGCTTCATCTTCGTCGCTGGCCAAGGCTTTTTTCACTAAATCATCGCTCATAATTTCCTTTATTTTTAATAATCTAGCTGACAGATTAGCAGAATTTTTAGTATAATACAAGAGAACATGGCCGAGTAATGGGTCATTGATGAAAATCTTTGACAGGAAAGTCCGGACAGCAGAGTAGAGGGTGCGTGATGAAAATCACGACTAGTGGCAACACTAGCTAGTTAGAGCAACAGCGACGAACTGGGTAGCGCCAGCTGAAACGATCAAGCTTTTGGATAGACAATCAGCAATGATTGTTTGGCAATCCTCCCCGCTGCGAACAACGACTTTGACCTTAATGGATCTACTCCCTATATTTCCTTCGGGAAAGATGGTCATAAAGTTGCGCCTAGATAAATCATTACTATTCAAACAGAATCCGGCTTATGAGCCATGTTCACTGTTAATTATTGCTATTTGTGCGTAGAATAGAGGCATGACTTTTTGGCAAGCAATTCTCCTGGGTTTGGTTCAAGGATTAACTGAGTTCTTACCAGTCTCTAGTTCTGGACACTTGTTCTTACTTGAAAAATTTTTTCAAACCAGCTCGGGTTCTTTAAGCTTTGAAATCACTCTGCATTTGGCCACTCTACTAGCCACCATAATTTTTTTCTGGCCATCTATCAAAAACATTTCTAAAAAGACAATTTTACTGATTGCCGTGGCCACTTCACCTTTAGTCCTGGTCGTCTTTTTTATAAACGATTTTCTGACAGAGGTTAGTCAATCAGTTAGCTGGATTGCTTTTTTTCTCTCAATTTCGGCTTTACTCAATTTTTTTAGTTTCTTAATACTGAATAAAAAGGATGACAAGCCAAAAGTAACTCAATTGGAAAACATTAGTTTTCTGACTAGTCTCAAAATTGGTCTGTTACAAGTGCTGGCCGTTTTTCCCGGAGTTTCTCGATCGGGCATGACTCTGTTTGCTTCACTGAGTAATAAAATTCAAGCCGAAACAGCTTTTAAATTTTCATTTCTCTTATCAATTCCCACTATTCTGGGAGCTCTTGTTTTTGACTTAATTAACGGTGGCGCGACCAATTTGCAAACAATTAATTGGCCCATAACCGTATCAGCCATGCTAGTTGCCTTTTGCAGTGGCTTGTTTAGTCTAAAACTACTCAAGGGGGTCTTAAATCGCAATCGCTTTTTATTTTTTGCTGGTTATTGTTTATTTTTAAGCGTTGGTTTATTACTTTTCATCTAGGATTAATCGGCGTTTGACGAAAACTAAGGGCTTCGGCTATTGCTTGAGTAGAAATCATTTTTTCATCTTGAAAATCAGTAATTGTTTGCGCAATTTTGATTGTTTTAAAATAGGCGCGCACACTAAGTCCCAGCTGTGTTCTGGCTAAATCTAAAGTTTTTTTGGCTGCTTTACTTAATTGACAAAATTGTTTAACCCCTTCACTAGTTAAATTAGCATTAGATTTGAATGGGCTATTTTTAAAGCGTTGAACTTGTTTGAGTTTAGCTAATTGTACTTGCTCTTTAATTCTTTGACTGGTTTGTGCTGAGTCAGAGGCAAAAAATAATTCACGCTGAGAACTAGCTTTGAGGCGAATACTTAGATCAATCCGATCCAAAATTGGACCTGATAATTTTTTTTGATAGCGGATCAAATCATAGGTGCTACAACGACAAGGTTTATCACTGGCATAAAAACCACAGGGACAAGGGTTGGCCGCAGCAATTAAGGTAAAATTTGCTGGATAAATTAATTCCTGTTTTGCTCGATTAATCTTAAAAAATTGATTTTCTAAGGGTTGTCTGAGAGCCTCGATGAGATCCCGACGCAACTCAGTAAATTCATCTAAAAATAAAATGCCTAGGTGGGCTAAACTAATTTCACCAGGAAAATCCAAACCACCCAAAAAGGCAGCTTTACTGACACTGTGATGGGGTTGCCGAAACGGCCGTTGGCTAATTAATCCAGCTTTCAGGGGCGCAAGAAGTGAGTAAATTTGACTTAGCTCGAGAATTTCTTCATCACTTAAATCTGGCAAAATTGATAATATACTTTGGGCTAAATAGCTTTTTCCAGCCCCTGGTTCTCCAAAAAGTAATAAATGATGACCTCCCGCTGCACACAGACTTAAAGCCCTTTTCGCTTGATCCTGTTCTTGAAATTCAGCTAAATCTGGAATATTACTTACTTCACTTTGAGTCGCTAAATTTTGGAAATGATTAATTTTGCTTGTTAATTGCTTTAGCGAATTTTTTTTAGCCAAACTAATAAATTCGGCCAAACTAGATAAAGGGAAGAGCTCCAGATCTTTAATTAACAATAATTCACTTAAATTTGCTTCTGGAAAATACAATTGGCTAAAACCCAAACTTTTAGCCTGCAAAGCAATGCCTAAAATCCCTTTAACTGCCTTTAATTCGCCAGTCAAGGACAGCTCACCCAAAAACAAGGCTTGCTGGACATGGATGTTGATTTCACCATATTGTAGGAGGAGTGCTACCGCAATTGCTAATTCCAAAGCGCTGCTGGTTTTTTTTAGTTCTGCTGGAGCCAAATTGACCACCGTTCTCAGTGGTTTGATCCTAACCCCACAATGCATCAGGGCAGCGCTAATTCGTTCTTTGGATTCTTCCACCGCCCGGTTAGCTAAACCAATTAAAACAAAGCTGGGCTTGCCAATCACTGTGTCAACTTCTACTTCAATAGTTTTGACATTAAGAGCTAAATTAATCGCACTATAAGTTTTGACAAACATCTTTTTTAATTGTCGCTGAGAAATATGACAAATCTAGCTATTATTTAGAAATTGTGACTAAAGTGTTATCATAGAAACAACATGTTTGCTACTTTTTTATATCAAGTAAAAAAACCTTATCATTTTTTGAAAACCGCTTTGTTTAAAGCCGTGCCAGCCCAATTTAAATATAAATTTCCTCAAAAAAAACTAAAAATCATTGCTATTACTGGTACCGACGGTAAAACTACTAGTACCACTTTACTTTATCATTTATTAAAAACCGCTGGCTATCAAACAGCCATGGTTTCCACCGTTGCCGCTTGTATTGGCAAAGAAGAAATTGAAACTGGTTTTCATGTCACTAGTCCACCTCCAGATAATCTTTATCGCTTGATGCGACAAATGGTAAACGAAAACATTGAGTACTTAATTTTAGAGTACACTTCGCAGGGAGCATATCAATACCGTTTGTTCGGTGTTCGCCCACTAATTGCTGGTGTAACCAATATTAACCGTGATCATTTTGACTATCACCTTAATTATGAAAATTACTTAAATGCTAAAGCCTCTATCATGAAAAAGAGTAAAATTGTGGTCTTAAATGAAGACGATCAATCTTTTTATCGCTTAAAGCGAATATTACCCAGCTCCAAACATCTGGTGTTGACCTATAGCAAAGAAGATCCACTCAATCAACCACTAGAAGAAGCGTTACTTGAAAGATTTCCTGAGGAATTTAACCAAATGAATGCTCGTCTAGCAATCACCATTGCCCAAAAAATTGGCGTTGATGAAACACAATTAATTGCTGGATTAAAAAATTTTCCAGGAGTCAGTGGCAGAATGGAATTTTTAGATCTAAAGAGCTTAAGTGACCAGCAACAACCCTTTCAAGTCGTTGTTGATTTTGCTCATACTCCTCAGGGTTTAAGAGAATCGCTAACCGCGCTGAGACAAAAAATGAAAAATGATCGACTCAGCGGTCGCTTAATTGCCATCTATGGTTGCGCAGGTCTTCGAGATCGGGAGAAAAGACCAATGATGGGTAAAATTGGTGCTGAACTAGCCGACTTAGTAATTTTTACTGCCGAAGATCCCCGCACCGAGAATGTCTGGAATATTATTCGGCAAATGAAAGAAGCACTGGGCAACAATCACCACAAAGTGATTTCCATTGCTGACCGTCAAGAAGCGATTAATTTCGCCTTGCGAAAAATTGCCAAAAAGGGGGATTTGATTGCTCTTTTAGGTAAGGGACCAGAAAAAAGCATGTGTTACGGCACAGTCGAAAAACCATGGAGTGAAATAGAAGCAGTCAAAAAGGCTCTCAAATAAACTGCCCTATGTCTGAAAAACTTGCAGCACAAAAAGAAGCAACTTCTTTACTGAATTATCAAAACTTTTATTTGGTGGGTATTAAGGGCGTCGCCATGACCTCGATTGCTCAATGTTTATTGGATGCAGGGAAAAATGTCAGGGGGAGTGATGTTAAAGAGGACTTTGTCACCGCTAAGATTTTACGGGAAAAAGCAATTACAGTCGAGAGTTTTGCCGAAGATTTTTTATCAAGCACAAATGGCAATAGACCCGACTGTTTAATTTATACTGCTGCCCATCAGGGTATAGATCATCCTCAGGTTAAGAAAGCGATTGCCAACAAGATTCCGGTATTTTCTCAAGCAGCAGCTCTCGCTGATTTATTTAATCAACAAGAAGGAGTGGCTGTGTGTGGCGTCGGAGGTAAAACTACCATTACTGCCATGATTATTTGGGTGTTAAAACAATTAAATATCCCCATTTCCTTCTCCTTAGGGGTGGGTGAAATTATTGGTCTCAAAGCAACCGGAGCATGGAATTCACAAGCCACTTATTTTATTGCCGAAGCAGATGAATATGCGGTTGACGCGAATGCTTTGAAGAAGGGAAAAAAGTTCCAAGCCCGATTTAGTTTTTTGAAACCAGCGCTGGTGGTTTGTAGCAATCTCAGCTATGACCATCCTGATGTCTATGCCAGTTTCAGCGACACTAAAAACACTTTTAAAAAGTTTTTTTTACAGATCAAAGAAAATGGCTGTTTAATTATCAATAGCGATAACGAAGCACTAGTCAAGCTGGCGCAAGAGGTCAAAACCATAAGAAACGATCTTAAAATCGTTTCTTTTGCTTGGGCCCAACCCGCTGATTATTTTTTATCACATTATCAAATTCAAAATGGGCACAGCTTAGCTACAGTTAATCAAAGATTAAATAATAACCTCCGACAAGCGCCACTCAGATTAAAAGTTCCTGGTCAGTTTAATTTAATGAACTCTCTAGCCGCTGTTGCCGCCCTGGCCGAATTACAAGTTCCCCTGCAACAAAGTTGTCAGGCTCTGGGTAAATTTCAGTCAACTAAACGTCGTTTTGAATTAATCAAAATAGCGAACGGTCAACGTTTTTTTGATGATTACGCTCATCACCCCCATGAATTAAGTGAATTGATTCGTACTCTCAATCAATATTTTTCCACAGATACAAAGCTGATTGCTTTTCAGCCTCACACTTACAGTCGCACCAAAGCGCTGTTTAAAGATTTTGTGGAAGTGCTGGGAAGCAATCTTCAAGAAACTGATCAATTACTAATTTTAGATATTTTTGCTTCTGCTAGAGAAAAAAAGGATGATAGTATTTCCAGTCAAGCCCTAGTGAAAGCTATCCAAGATAAGTTTCCTCAATGTAAAGTTTTATACCTGAAAAATCTTGAAGCATTAGCTAGTTATATTAAGAAAAATAAATTTGATTTGACGATTACGGTAGGAGCTGGAGACATTTATAAGGTCTATGAACTCTTGTCTTTTAGCTAATAAAAAATGGTATAATTTGAGAGTTAACAGTCGCCGCGGTGGCGGAATTGGTAGACGCGCGAGACTTAAAATCTCGTACTAGCAATAGTGTGTGGGTTCGATTCCCTCCCGCGGCACTTTGACAGGACAGTTACTAACAGCGGGGAATAGCTCAGATGGCTAGAGCGTACGGTTTGGGACCGTAAGGCCGCAGGTTCGAGTCCTGTTTCCCCGACAAAGTAAGCAGTCAAACCCACAATCAACATTCTTAGACCAGCACTAAAATCAATTTTTTAAGAAGTTTGGCACAAGAATATTTTTCAATTCACCAAGATTTAATTTTGTCACTTATTTGTGGAGCTTATCGTCAATAATGAGCCAATGACCGATCAGCAATTGATACAATTAGCCAAACAAAGTTTACAAAAAAATTTTGGATTTGCCGATTTCCGCCCGGGCCAACTGGATATTGTTTTATCGATCTTAAAAAAACAAAACACTTTGGCTATCCTACCGACTGGCGGTGGTAAATCGATTTGCTTTCAAGTGCCTGGTTTAATTTTTCCAGGCCTTAGCATTATCATTTCACCCTTAATTTCTTTAATGAAAGATCAAGTTGATCATTTACTGGCCAAAAATATTAGTGCGACCTTTATCAACAGCCAGCTTGATAAAAAAACAATTGAACAGCGACTGGCAGCCTTAGCCAATCATCAATATAAATTTCTTTACCTAGCACCAGAGCGACTGACTAATGAAAACATCATTAACTTGTGCAAAACCATTAACATTTCTATGATCTGCGTTGATGAAGCGCATTGTATTAGCATGTGGGCACACCAATTTCGTCCCGCTTATAAAAAAATTCCAGAATTTTTAGAAAAAATTCAAAAAAACCAGGAAAAAATTGTCATCAGTGCTTTTACCGCTACGGCTACTGCTTTGGTTAAAAAAGAAATTAAACAACTACTAAATCTAACGCCATGTCAAGAGTTTAGTGCGAGTTTTTTGCGAGAAAATCTGATTTTCCACAATCTGACTTGTTTCAGCGAAGCTGAAAAAAATATTTATTTGCTGAAAATCTTAAAAATCCATCAAGAAAAGAATGCGGTCATTTATTGCAGTACGCGCGCGGCCTGTGAAAAACTTTGTCGGCTCTTAACGACCCTCAAGCCCAATGTAGCAATCGGCTTTTATCACGGCGGAATGGAGAAGGCCGCGCGCCAAAACATCCAAGATCAATTCTTGTCAGGCCAATTGCAAATTATGATCGCTACCAATGCTTTTGGTATGGGAGTAGATAAAGCTGATGTGCACTTGGTGGTTCATTACCAAGTGCCAGCGAATTTGGAAAACTACTATCAAGAAGCTGGCAGGGCAGGGCGTGATGGTCAACTGAGTTACTGTTACTTACTCTATGCTGACAAAGATCTATTCATCCAAAAAACTTTATTAGATAAAAGCTATGCTAATCAACAAGAAAATCCTCGCTATCAAATTGAACTGCAGAAACTCAAAACCATGAGAAATTATGCTCGCAGTAAAACTTGTTTAGAAAGAGAAATTGAAGCTTATTTTACCGATCCACAGACTACAAAGCAGACTGCCAACAGAAAAAATAGTCAGTCAACGAAAAAAAATTGTAATCATTGTTATCTTTGTTTAAATTTACAGCTTTATCTCGATCAAGAAGAGTTAAATACTATTCAACAATTACTAACAGCCAATCAAATCTTAACAAAACAATTGTCAGAAAAATTCTCCATCTTTAATCAACAGGCTTTTCTTTTACCCAGTGTTTTTCACTTGCAAAGCATCGAAGCTTTGGCCATTACTCAACAAAAAATCAGTCAGCAATCCATAATCCCCGGTATTGGCACTGGCCTTAACGCTGTCCTCAATCAACTCAAGTTTTCACCAATTACTCCTGATCAATGATATAATAACCAGTTATGCAATTAGATAAAATCATTGATGAATACAAAAAAATTAGCCAATTTTTAAATACCCGTTGGCCACTCAAAGACGAAAAGCAACGCATCTTCGCCAGAACAATGAAAATTGTGGAAGAGTTGGGAGAATTGTCTGATGAGATTTTAACTAGCATGAATTTGCAACGTAATTCCAAAATTGCTAACTTTTCTCGTGAAAATTTGGAAGACGAGTTTGCCGATGTGATGGGTTCATTAATTTTGCTTGGTATAGAACTCAATATTGATATTGGACAGGTGGTAGAGCGAAAAATTACTTATACGCGTCAGCGTTTGGAGATGGACAAAAAAGATTAATTGTTATTGCTTTAAAGCAAAAAATTGATATAGCTCGCCATCTTTAAAACCCCGAGATCGATAATATTCTTTAGTTCCAATCGCCGAAATAACGGCTAATTTAGCAAAATTGGCTTCTTTGGCAATTTTTTTGGCTTCATCAATCAATTGACTACCAAGACCCAAGTGTTGCGCTCGACCTTGCGCTTCGCTACCAAGAGCCAGAGCTTGCCCATAAACATGAATTTCTCTAATCACCGCACTATCTGTTAATTCACTGTACCAATGATTTTTTTCTTTGGGTAAACTGAGTCGCAAAAATCCCAAAATTTTTTCTTCACCAGTTTCAACCTTTACCGTAAATTGTAAAAAATATTCCTGACTAACCGAAGTTTGATAGGTAATTGTGCTGAATTTAATTTTTTGCTTATCAAAGACTTGCCGACGAATTTCTCTGGCACGAATCTCCTCAATTTTGACCCCCTCTTTTTTGACTTGCGCTTCAGCGATCTGCCGGAAATTACTTTTGACATTACCAACAACAATATCTTGAGCTGGAATGTCTCGTAGCATCCTGGTGATCCGACAATAGGCCGGAGTATGTTTAAGAGTAAAAGTGGTAATCGCCAACAACTCTGCATAATCATAAGGTCGCCACTTACCCTCTTTAAAATATTGCATTAAAGGGGCAGTCTCGAGTAGAGAACAGGGATAAATTTTTAGTTCGTCAGGTCGCAAATCTTTACTGGTAAATAACTTCAGAAAATCTTGCTGATCCTCTTTGACCGTTCTGCCATATAAATTAGCCATCCAATGGACATGAAGCTTAAATCCGAGTTGGCGCAAAATAGCAAAGGCCTGTTTTGTTTCAGCCACTCCGTGCCCACGGCGATTCAGTTTTAAAATCTGATCGTCTAGAGCTTGTACCCCTAATTGGATTTTAGTAGCACCAAGTCTGCGTAAATCTATAGCGCTGTGTTGCGTAATTTCATCTGGCCTAGTTTCTAACACCAAGCCGACACACCGACTGCTAGCAGTTTCATTTATTTTTTGGGCAATAGCTAATTTTTGCCAATTAGAATTTTGCCAATCACTAATCCCAGCTTTTTTTTCTGGTAATAAATAGTGTTTAGTGATCAATTGATTGTATTGTGCTCGAACCTGCTCTTCATCTAAATCAAGTTTTTTTAACAGAGTTAAATTTTCTTGAGCCTCACTACTCATAAATGGTTGATCTAATTTTTTGATCGCCAACTCATAGCGCCGACGAATAGTGTTTGTTCTATCTTTGTTGCCAAAATCATTTAGTGCTTTAAAGCATTGTTCAATAAACCACAAACGATAATTTTCAGGATAATTAGTCCAAGTTCCACCTAAAACAATTAATTCTACTTTGTCGGTTTGATGACCCATATCGGCTAAAGCAGTTAAACGACTCATCACTTGTAAATAAGGATCGAAGAAATTTTTTTCTGCTCGTTGGGCCCCTGGTTCTTCAGCCAAATAACTTTTTGGCATCCGCAAATCATTGGGACAAAATAAACAATTTCCAGGACAGGGATAGGGTTTGGTTAAAACTGTTACTGGAGCCACGCCAGAAGCACTACGCGTTGGCTTGAGTCGCAGTTTCTGGACTAGTTTGCCATAAGGTTTATGGGGATAAAGCTGCCGATAAGCATTAATAATTTCTGTTTTGCTAAAAAAGCCTCCGTCTTTTTTGGGATATTGTTTAATGATGCTTAATAGTTTCGGCCAAGATAAATTTAAATTAGTTTCTAGTTTTTTCACTAATTCAAATATCAACTCTTGATTTTTGATTTGAGACATTAAGCTTTATTATACCCTGCAATTAATTTTTATTTGCTAAAATAGACTAGCATGCAACAAGAAACTATCAAAATGCTCAACCAACTCAACCGAGACTTTTATCAAAGGGTGGCAGATGATTTTAGTGAGAGTCGACAGTACTACTGGTCAGGCTGGCAAAAAATTCCTCTTTTTTTTAAAAAAAATCAACAAAATGCCAAAAAAATTCAAGTGTTAGATGTTGGCTGTGGTAACGCCCGTTTTGCCAAATTTCTTAAAAAGAATAATTTTAATTTTAATTACATTGGCATAGATAATTCAGCCAAACTTTTAAAAATTGCGCAAGATACCTTACAAAAAGAAGCGATTAGTGCTGAACTGATCGAATTTGATTTGATTGATCATTATTTAGCAAATCAACAAATTACTTGGCCGATTGCTGAAAAATTTGATCTGATTGTTGTCTTTGGCCTGACACATCACTTGCCCAGTGCTCAATTGCGCTTACAATTTTTTCAATCATTAGCCAAACTGCTAAAAAAAGATGCTTTACTAGTTGTCAGCAACTGGCAATTTGCCGTAGATAAGCGATTCCAAAAAAATATTATTAGTCGTCAAAAAAATCAACCAACTAGCAAAATTAATACTTCGCCAATCATTAAACTTAAAAAAATATTAAATAATTTCGAAAAAAATGATTATTTACTGGACTGGCGTCAAACAACACAGAAATCGAACGGAGATACAAGCATTCGTTATTGTCATTATCTAGATGAAAAAAATAGTAAAAATTTATTTAAAAAAGCTGATTTAAAAATAGTCGATCAATTTTTTGCTGATGGTAAATCCCAACAACTTAATCAATATTTTGTTTTGAAAAAAGCCAATTAAACAATTATAATAACAGGCTGTAACAATGCCCGATCGTCTAATGGCAGGACAGAGGCCTTTGAAGCCTTTAATCATGGTTCGAATCCATGTCGGGCATCCCTTTTTTAGGCACAAATTAAGCTATGTTGACGAATGATAGAGTAGATTTGCTGAACAAAATTCCTAATGACAAAAATATTAAAGCAATTCTTTTTGACCTAGTGGGCGTACTGGTTTTTAAGAAAGAGGATTATATTCCAGTAACTCCAAACGAAATTAATGCTCAAAATATAGAAAGTCTATTTAATCATTTAGACGACAAGAAACTAATTAAAGATGTTAAGGAAAAACTGAAGTTGAGCGACGATGAAATTCAAACGGCTGTTCGTTTGATTTCTGAGAAATACGAAAAGTTTGATGAGTTGTGGAAGTTGCTTCCCGAACTGAAAAAAAAATACAAACTTGTAGTTATCAATAACGGGAATGCAATCACTAAATCATACTGGCATAAAAAATTTGATTTCAGTATCTTTGATCTATTTTTGAACTCTGCTGAAGAGAGAATTAAAAAACCAGACCCGAAAATATTTTTATTAGCCTGCGCCAAATTAAAAGTTAAACCAGAAGAGTGCCTATTCATGGATGATTCATTAGAAAATATCAAATCGGCTCAAAAACTAAAAATGACCACTATTTGGTGGAATAAAGAAGCAGATAAAACGGCTTTAATCCAAAAACTAAAAGAAACAGTCAATATAAGTCCTGAAAAATAAAGCTATCGGCAAAATCTCTTCGCGGTGGTAAGCATCTGCACTCCTTCAGACGTAGGCAATAAGGATAATTTTTGTGCTAAAATAACTCTAATGGAAGATAAAAAGTTTTTACAATTAGCCATTAAGCAAGCCAGACAATCTATGGAACAAGGTGGTTTTCCTGCTGGAGCAGTAGTGGTTAAAGATGGAAAAGTAATTGCAGAGGGGATAAGTCTCGGTTATCAACTTCATGATCCTACAGAACATGCGGAAACTTCAGCGATTAGAAAAGCTTGCCAATTAGTTGGTTCTTCAAATTTAGAAGGAGCAACTCTTTATGAATCGTTAGAGTGCTGTAATATGTGCTTCTCGGTTGCAGTCTGGGGAGGAATTTCAAGAGTAGTTTACGCCTGCAGGAAAACTCCAGAAATGGTGAAGAAGTTTTATTACGAGGGGATGACAAAAAACGAAGATATAAATAATACAAACAACACAAAAATTGAACTTATTTTTATTCCAGATTATGAACAGGAATGTTTAGATATTGTTAGAGAATGGGAAGAAAAACAAAAATAATCCTAAAAGAACAAGAGTTAATTGAAATTATCCCATCTTCTCCTTTTGATTTTGATTCGACTTTCCACAAACCAGATCACTTCACATCAGGTGATAATCATTGGGAACCGGGAATAAAATGGCAAACTTGGCTGTGGGAAAATAACAGTATTGGACTAAAAATTTTCAATAAAGGAACCAGAGAAAAACCGAAGTTAAATATTGAAATTTATTCAAATAAAAAACTTAGTAAAGATTTTATTAATTCATTAATTGAAGAAATTAAATATAGATACAACTTAAATTTAGATTTAAGTAATTTTTATCATGCATTCGCGAAAGATAAAACATTGGGACCAATCATCAAAAAATGGCGAGGAATGAGACCAGGACATTCCAGTTCCCTTTATGAATATCTGTTAATTGGCATTGTTTTACAAAATGCTACGGTTAAAAGATCTGTCCAAATGTTTAGGGCACTTCTTGAAAACTACGGAACATTATTAAAATTTGATGGCAAAGAACTTAGGTGCTTCTTTAAACCTGGAAGTTTACAAACAGTTTCCGAGGATGAATTAAGAGCATTGAAACTGGGTTATCGGGCAAAGTCGATAAAGAGAATAGATGATTATTTTGCACAAGGGCTTATGGATGAGATGGCATTAAGAAAAATGAATAGAGAAACACAAATGAACGAACTATTAAAATTATATGGGGTTGGTCCAGCTACTGTTTGGTATTTATTATTTGATGTTTTTCATCATTGGGATTTTTTTAATCATGTATCTCCTTGGGAACAAAAAATATATTCTAAAATTTTCTTTGACGTCGATCCAGAACAACCAGTGTCTGTTAAAAAAATACTTAAATACTTCGAAAGATTTGGAGATTATAAACAGCTGGCGGTTCATTATATATGGGAAGATCTGTGGTGGAAAAGAAAAAATGAGAATATACCATGGTTGGAAAAAGAGATAAGAATCTAAATTGGCAATAGTCCTGAAAAATAAAGCTATTGACCACCCAAAGCATTTTTTGGCAATAAATTGGCTATTAGTATGATATACTTGCATACATTAAAAGTATGTTAAGAAAGGTCTTATGGACAAGGAAAATTTACAAAAAATTATCATTAGCGCTCCCTGCGAAAATCTTGAAGATGAGGCTCGTTTGAATCAAACAGTTTTTGCTTTTAATCAACTCGATAATCCGAATGCGGTGATGGGGACCAAAGAGATAAATACTGGTCTTCCATATCTTTTAGAAGTTTTAGTCGAAGCTGACAGTGTTACGGCTTTTATTGATTATTTAGCTGATGCAGCTCCAGAAGCAGAAATTAAATAAAAAAAGTCTCTGATGAAGGAAAACTTTCAAATTAATAACTTTGACCAGTTAAAAAGTAGTGTTACGGCAACTTTAGAATTAGCAAGACCAAGGGAATATATTGGACTTGGCAATGAAAAAATCTTTACACCTTTTGTGATTGGTGAAAAATTTTCTAAATTACATCCGCATCAAACTGGAATGGACCAACATAAAGGAAACATGGTTATCATTGCTACTAATATCGTTGGCAGTCGAGCCATAGCTAAATGTGTGTTACCTAGTTGCCACGAAATGATCCTACTGGAAGCAAAATAAATCGTTATTTCCTTTTTCTGAAAGACGATTTTCCTTGAGATAAATAAATCTTCGCTCGTTTAACGAAGTGCAAGATCATTGCCGTGCCAATAATAATTGATAGTTGGGCGTGCTCGTGAAGTAATTCTGCCAAATTAACGCTATCCAAAAAGGCAATTTGGTCAGCGAGAGCTAAAATTAAACCAAAACCAACTGTTGGTATTAAACCAATTAACAGTACAGTGTTCCATAAAAAATCATGACGAGCTTTACCTAAAATTTTCTTAGTTAAATAATAAAAAATAATTGTTAACAAAACCGGTAAAAAAACTTGATAGCGAGGCGCCAGGTCTGGATTGGGACTGTTTATTGCTTCCTTAACTTTAGTAGTCTGAACTAAATCCGCTTCTTCACTACTAACTAATTCGCCAATTAAATATTCTGCCAACATTTCGTCTGCTCTAGGACTATGAGCTCGATTTCTTCCGGCTTTACTGTTGTAATCTGCAGTTGCCTCTTGACCGCACCACTCTCTAATATCCAAATAGCGATCGTGGTCTGGTAAATAATTGCTTAAATCATAAACTTGCCCCTCAATTGCCATCCAACAGTCCTCTGGAGTCTGATGCAACTTGACCTCATTCAATGAATATGAACTTTGGGCCTGAACAATATTTAGCAAATTGCTAGTAGCAAAAATATTAAAAAGTCCAAAGACGAAGATAAAAATAATTTTTTTCATATACACCTTACTATACTATAAAAGTGGGTTAATTTTAATTTTTATTTACACTGAACTCATAGTATAATTTTCCAGTATGAAACCTGAAAATAGGCTACCAAAAGTTGAAAGCAAAGAAAAAATTGAAACAAAAAAAACGAATTTGGGACTGGCCGCCTATATAGAACCTCAAGAAATAAGCAATCAAACAGCTCACAACATGGCTTGGCATCAACTGTTAAACAGTTGGCGAAATTTAGACTGCTTGGAAATTCAGTATGAACATGATTATTTAACAAACTGGTGGATGAGTTTACCAGCAATGTTAAAGGACTTTTCATCACCAATCATTGTTCATGGCCCGACCAAAAAAAGAGATATCGCCACCACAGACGATCAACTAAGAGCTCGTTCATTAGCAGAAAACAAAAGGGCTTTGGATTTATCAGCTGCTGTGGGTGCTCAAGCCATGATTTTACACCTAACCCCCCAAGATGATTTCCAATTGAGAATTCCCCAATTAGATCGAGCTATTGCTTCTTTTACCGAATTATCACAATATATTGAAGAAAATCATTATCCAGTTTCTCTAATGTTAGAAAATCTAGAATACCCCAAATGGCCGACTGACACTAAAGAAGCTGTTGATTTACTAAAATATTTAAAAATGATTCACCCCAATTTAACCTCTTGTGTTGATTTAGCTCATTTATGGCATAATTATGCAGCTTTATTGCCGGGAGCGAATTATGTTGAACAGGATTTCCCAGATCTTTTAATAGACTACATAGTCGAAGTCAACAGTATTGCCCCCATTCGTAGATTTCATTTTGCCGGAGCTTACATCGACAAAAAAAATAATATCCATGAAACACATGGTTACCCAGAACTGAATGGCAAATTTAAAAACAGTGAGTTTCTTGATTTTATGCCTATCACGCCAAGTTTAAAAATTATGGATGAATTTATTAAAATGCAAAACAAAAATCACGAACCAGCTGCCGACATTATTTTGGAAATGCACTCTAACAAAGAAAAACAAGAACAAGCTTTAACCACAATACAAAATTATCTAAAAGATTAAATTTCAATGTCTACTAATAAAGAACAACCAATTGAATCACAAGAAAATTCAGTTCGTAAAGAAGTCAATAACCCTTACGAATATTATTCTCATCCAGTTGTTACCAAAGCTATTGCCCAATTTTGCGGAGCAGAAGACTTACCAGCCAATTTTAGCTTAACCGACACTAACAATACCCTTAATGATTGGCTGTGTGAATATTTAGCAGTTGCTAATAATCAAATTGCCAAGGAAAAAAGCGGTGGTTCTCCGGCCAGGTCTATTAAAAACCACTGCCTAGCCGATATGTTAAATTGGCAACCAACTAGTGAAATTTTTATGTCCTTCTGGCAAAAAGAAACTCTGAACAGCCAAGAAAAGCTGTTACCTAGTCGGTCACTTTTTATTCTAGATAGTGAATATTATAATAAACAATATCCAGAGAGATTTCTTGTCGATCAGCTTGGTGTTTTTCAATTGATGGAACCGGTTTATCAAATTATTACGGAAAAATTGCGTCAATATGGATTCAATTACAACACCGTCATGACCGGCAAGGGCTACCATTTTTTAACTCAGATCTCAAATGAGAGTCCAATTTTAGAAAAAATTATTGATCTCGGTCAAAAAGTAGATCCAGCCTTAAAGGAGTTACAAGCAACCGTCCCTAATGATTCTAAACGGGATCGCATAGTGCCTTTAGCCACCCAACAAGCACACCAAGGTATGGGCAGGCTAGTTCAATATTTGGTTTCACAAGTAATTAACGACATCAGAAACAATAGTCCCATTCCCATTGAAATATCAGATGTTGGTATGGAAGGAGTAGCACTGGATTTAACACCTAATTTGGTCAGAGCCGTTGATACTGGGGTAATCGGCATACCTGGGTCAATTTATTTAAAACCCCAATTCAAGCCAGATATTTACAACCAAAATGGGGCAGTGGACAGAACGCGAATTTTAACCAGAGTTTATCGTGAAAGTAATGGTCAAGAAATTGAGAAACTTGAGCAATTAATCTTAACCAGACAAAATTTCAACTTGGCGATCAACAATTTACAACAAGCAAATAGTAAAATTCCAGAATCAGAGCTCGGTCTGGCAAAACTTATTAGAGATTACCAACAATCAGAACTTTACCAATTTCACCAAGCTTTAGATAAAAATCCGGGCGATCACTGGACCGAGTGGCCACATACTTATCGCAATTATGCGGGGATTGCAGGAGATGATCCAATCTTGCAAAGAATTTTAGCACCAGGCTCTCATGATTTACTCGAACCCGGCAGTCTCAACTACACTCTGCAGCATTTATTCGAACAATGGGGTGGTAACGATGATTTGAGTGTTGCTGGTCACGTGCGAACTTTTTTGCGTTCGGCTTACGAAGATCCTAGATTTAACTGGGGCAACCGTTTCACCAGACATTACAGTGCCACCCAACATGCTGAGGGTTGGGCCACTATCATCCTTGGTCAAAGATTTGATAAAAAATAGAGTCTCTTCCTGTCAAAAAGGCAATTCTAGAGTCTCTGCCTGTCAAAAAGGCAATTTTATTGTAACATTACCTTGTGTTAATTAAATTATTTAAGAAAATTACACAACACCAATATTTTTCTGCCGTAGTTTTAGCATTAATTTTCCTAATCGCCGCCTATTTGCGTTTGGTCAACCTCAATTGGGATCAAAGTCTAGCGCTACACCCCGATGAACGCAATATTGCCCTGGCCGTTTCGAGATTAAATTGGCCCGAACAAACTGATCCCGCATTTTACGCCTATAACGGTTTTCCCTTGTTTCTTGCCGATCTTAGTTCACAGCTAATGAGTAATTTAACAAATGATGTTAGTTGGCAAAATGATCTAGGAAAAATCAACCTGATCACTCGAACCTATTCAGCTATATTTTCTTTGATCAGCGTCATTTTCTTCTATCTCATCGCCAAAAAAATATTTTCTAAAAATACTGTTCTCATTGTTACTTGGCTAGCAGCTACTACCGTTACTTTGATTCAACATGCTCATTTCGGAGTCACTGAAAGTTTGTTGGTGCTTGAATTATTAATGCTAACTTGGCTGTCGATTTGTTTCATTCAAGAGAAAAAACAACGATTTTTGCTAGCCCAAGCGCTTGTTCTGGGCTTGAGTTTGGCCACGAAAACTTCTGCACTGCCTTTTGCCATTATTCCTGCTCTTTCCATATGGTTAGTTAATAAATTTAATTTTAAAGCTCTTCGACAAATGAGTGCTGTGGTGGTGGTGAGTTTTTTAGTGTTTTATCTGACTTCTCCCCATACTTTTCACTATTTTCAGCAATTTTTAAGCACCATGCGCTATGAGCAGGCGATTGCCAGTGGTCAACAAAAGATTTTTTACACCATGCAATTTATTGGCACCATTCCTTATTTATTTCAGCTAAAAACTCTGCTTTGGCAAACCAGTCCCTTGTTTTTATTAATCGCTGGCGGGGGTTTGTATTGGTTTTTTAAAAACTTTAAAAAATATCGAGTTCTTTGGCCACTCATCCTGTTTTCAATAATTTATTTTCTTTACATTGGTAGTTGGTATGCCAAATTTAATCGCTATTTGATGCCAGTTATTCCTGCTTTAATCTTATTAGCTGGCGTGGCGATTGAGCAATTCCCCCAAAAACGTCCCCAAAAAATTTTAATTAGTTTAATGGTGATCACGCACGGTCTCTGGGCACTCGCTTTTATCCATATTTATCAGACAGAGGATGTTAGACTAACTGCCTCACACTGGATAGAAGACAATATTGCTAGTGATAGTGTCCTTCTTCATGAAGAAAGAGACGTACGACTGCCAGTGGTTTTTAGTCAAGGCAAAAATTACCAGTACTCACTATTAGAGCTTTACCCCGTTGATAGTCAGGAAAAAATTAACAATTTGAGTCAACAATTAAGTTCTGGAGATTATTTGCTGATCGCTAGCCAACGCCTGTATCGTACTATTCCTAAAAGTGCTGATCACCCTGATACCAAAAATTATTATCAATTATTATTCGCTGGAGAACTTGGTTATCAAAAAATAACAGAGTTTAGTTCTTATCCCAAATTACTTGGACTAGAAATTAACGATGAAAGGGCTGAGGAAACTTTTACCGTCTTTGATCATCCACACATTTTTATCTTTAAAAACGTCGACCACCTTAGCCAAGAAGAATTGTTCAAAAAAATTAGACCTTAGTTGAAATAGATACGTTATTCATGAGTGTTGTCCTAGTTTTTATATCAAAATATATCAATAAGTATATAAAATATACAAGATATATCAATCAAAAACTTTTTTAACCCTTATTAGCAGACAACTGATTTAACTGCTAAAATATTTTATTACAAATCATAGACATTGTGATATACTAATAAATCTCGATTACAAACTATGAAAAAAGATACATTAATTTTCATTGTGGTTAGCTTAATTTTGGGTGCCGGCTTGATTATTGGTTTAAACAAATTGCGACCAGCTAGTGGAGCTTTAGTTGAAGATAACACCGTAGACGAATTGCAAAACATTAATACTAACGAAAAAGAAAATCTTGATCAATTATCCAGTAACCCAACAATAGAAAAGGATTATAGTATGCCTGCTACATTTTCTGCCAATCAAACTTTAACTAAACCAGCAATGATGCTTGATCTAAACAAAACCTACCTTGTCACATTAAATACCAATCAAGGCCCGATTACTATTGAATTAGACACCCAAAACACGCCAATCACCAGCAATAACTTTGTTTATTTAGCTGAAAAAGGGTTTTATAACAATACCGTCTTTCATCGAGTGCTAGATGGTTTTATGATCCAGGGTGGCGATCCCCGTGGCGATGGCACTGGCGGCCCCGGCTATCATTTCGACGATGAAGATTTTGTTGGCGAATACACTCGTGGCACAGTAGCCATGGCTAACTCAGGGCCAAACACCAATGGTAGTCAATTTTTTATTATGCATCAGGATTATCAACTACCAAAGAATTATGTCATTTTTGGTCACGTGGTTGAAGGCCTCGAAGTAGTAGATGCTATTGCTACTGCCCCTGTAGAAATGAGTCTTTCTGGCGAAAAATCTCGACCTATCAATCCAGTTGTGATAAAATCAGCTATAGTAACAAGCAATTAATGCCAAAAAATAAAGAAGAGCAATCCGCCTATCAACCTTCAATACTAGATTGGCAAGAAAATCAAGATCCAGAAAAAAAAGAAGCTTATTATTCTTTTCCCGAAGGTACTCCCATGTGGCGAGATGGCCACAAAGGGATGGTGACTGCCGTGACTAGTTTTGTGGCTAAAAGGGTAGAGGGTAAAATTGCCGGTTATGCTGCTTTTGAGTTAGTGCAAAATGTCAAAGTTTTCTATCAAAGAGGTTGGGAACCCAAAAGTTACTTTTACCTGAAAACCGGCGAAAAAATGGGTATTTCCACATCAAGTAAGGGTTTTAAACCAACCAAATTTAAATAAATTGCTCAATAGCCAGTTGTAAATCTAGGTGGTCAGGAAATTGCTCTATTAAACTTTTATCTGTCAGTTGTTGCAACTCTTGATGATAGGCCAGTCGCCCCTGATCTTGATAAAACACACCAAGCTCAATGGGTTCTTTTTTTAACACTTGTTTAAGAGCTTGCTCACGGTCACTCAGATCGTAATCTGCTTTTAACTTTTGGGTGTGTTCTATGTACCATTGGTTGTCTTGGGTTTTATTAAAACTGGGACAAGGCTGTAAGATATCCACCAAAGCAAAACCCTCATGCATAATGGCTTGTTTCATTAACTCTACTAACTCTTGTGATTGACCAGCAAAGCCTCGGGCCACAAAGCTCGCATTAGCACTAATAGCCAACGCTAAAGGATTGATCGCTTCTTCAATTACTCCTTGAGGAGTTGATTTGCCCACTGTCCCTTTTTTGCTAGCTGGGGAAGTTTGCCCAGTGGTTAAACTATAACGCTCATTATTATGAACAAAAACACTAATATCATGATTACCTCGAGCCGCCGCTAACAAATGATTAAAACCTTCACCATATAAATCGCCATCGCCACCGGTAACTATGACTTTTAACCGATGATTGGCCAATTTAATACCAATAGCGTTGGCAATAGCTCGACCATGGAGCGCGTGAAAACCATTAGTTTTGATAAAATCTGCCATATTCCCACTGCAACCAATCCCAAAGACAATGACAACATCTTTGGCTTCTAAATTTAATTCAATTAAAGCCTTTTTCAGGGCAGTTAAAATGCTAAAATTGCCACAACCAGGACACCAGGTAGGTGAAATAGGTGATTGTAGATCGGTGATTTGGATAGACATATGATTTACTTAATTTGATAAACTTCATTAATTTTTTGAGTCTGGAACCACTCCAATAAATCCTCAGCATAAAATGGTCGACCGTCATAGCGCAAAATGCTCTTGATATTTTTTAATTGACTATTCGCTCTCAGTAATTGGGCTAATTGAGCCGTTGCTGTCCCTTCAACGGTATAAACTGCTTGTTTACCCTCATTAATTTTTTGCCAATCAAAAAGTTGCTCAAAATCTTTGCTTAAAAATGGAGCAACACAAGGAAGGTGAATAATAGCTGGCTGATTAATTTTTGCTGCTACTAATAAATTTAATAATTCTTGTAAGACGTTAATCGTTGACCCAAAACTAATCAAAACTTTATCTGCGGCTGTTACCGGTGCTCCGAAAACTTGTGGTTTAGGCAATTCTGCCAACATTGTTTCCATCTTGCGCAAACGCTTGTCCATCGCTCGTTTGGTGACTAGCGACTCTTCGGTAGCAAAACCTTCTTGGTCGTGTTCATACGAATTGGCTAGGTACACTACTTTGTCTAAACCGGGGATTGCTCTGGGCGAAATACCACTATCAGTGTCTTGATATCGCAAGTATTTTTCGCCAGTTGACTGCTGGTTAGCTAAAAGAGAAAAGCGCTCAAGATCAATAGCTAAGTCTGGCTGAGGCATGGTTTGTTGAGATTCTAAAATATATTTATCCGATAAAATAAAAACAGGTAGTTGATACTTTTCTGCTATATAAAAAGCTAATTTACTTAGTTGATAATGCTCTAAAACTGATCCTGGGGTAAAAACGACTTTGGGAAAATCCCCATGCCCCGCGTGGACGATAAAATTTAAATCCGCTTGTCCACTCCAGGTTGGTAAACCCGTCGCTGGCCCAGGTCGCATCGCCTCTAAAATCACTAAAGGTATTTCCGCAACTCCTGCCAAAGATGTGGCCTCAACCATTAGCGCATAACCCCCTCCAGATGTACCAGTCATTGCCCGCACACCAGCATAAGCAGCGCCTAAAGCTTGATTAATCGCACCAATTTCATCTTCAGTGTGTTTCACCACTAGGGGATAATTTTCCTGTTGAGCCGCTAAATAATGCAACAAACCAGTGGCAGGAGTCATTGGGTAAGCGCTATAGAACTGCAAGCCAGCCGCAATTGCCCCCAAACCGACTGCTTCATTACCAGTTAACAAAAGATTTTTATCTGCTGCTGCTTTCGCTTCCAGTGTTTGATCTGAGCAATCGAGCTGCGCCTCTTGGATTGATTTTCCCAACTCTTGGTAAGCCAAATTAATGGCTTGTTGGTTTTGCTCAATAATACGTTTATTGCCGGCGAATTCTTTTTTCACTAGTTCGAGCAACTGGTCGCTCTTAAAATCAAAAAATTTAGCACTAGCAGCAATCATCATCATATTGGCCATCAGCGCATCACCGACTTCCTGCTTAGCTATTTGACTGAAAGGAATAGTAATAACTCTGGCCTTTAATTGAGGATACTGACTACTATCAAAACTTTTAGCATTAATTAACACTACCGACTTTTCATCCAAAGCATCTAAGTGAAAAGCTAAGAATTTTGGATGAAAGAGCACTAAAAGATCTAAATGACGACGCTGACAAGACGCGCTTTCACTACTGGCATAAACTTGACCAGTTTGGTGGCCACCTTTGATTAAAGAAGGGTATTCATAATAATTAAAAACTTGTAAGCCGTGATGCTGACAAAGTTTGGCGAAAAATTTGGCTGCTAGCATCACCCCATCACCAGCCTTGCCTGCAATTTTCCAATTTAACTGAATTTTTTCCATACATCCGCATTGTAGAAGTAATAGTAAAATTGGTCAATCAAAGATTAAAAATAATCTGTTAAAATGATGTTGTTTGACTAGTAGCAACTGATAGAAAGGTCACAATGAAAAATTTATTAATTTACGGGACTCTGACTGGCAACACTGAAGCCGTCGCCAAACAAATCAAAAAAATAGTTGAAGAAACTGGCAAAGAATTAGAAATCAAAAACATCAACCAAACCAACGTTGAAGACATCGCTCAAGTAGAAAATTTATTAATTGTTGCTTCCTCAACCTGGGATGATGGTTTACCGTGTAGTGATATGGCCGATTTTTTGGAAGAAAATGAAGCCAATCTTCCAGATTTGACTGGTAAAAAACTGGCTTTCTTTGGTTGCGGGGATAGCAATTATATCCAATTTTGCCATGCAGTGGATATTTTGGAAGAAAAATTCACAGCTAAAGGTGGACAAAAAATTGGCGACAGTTTAAAAATTGATGGTTACATTGAAGACCAAAGCAACCAAGAAAATATCAAAAAATTTGCCGAACAACTAATCCAATCACTATAGCTTAAAAACACGCTGTTTAAACTTAATCGATGGACTATTTAGCTTTTCCCTTAACCTTGGAGGTGGTTTGAGTTTGGTGTTGCTCGATCGCTTTTTTGCCGGCTGTTTTCGCCTTTTTAGCCACTATCTTCGCCTCTTTTTCCGCTGCCATTTTTGCCTTTGCAGCGGCTGCTTTAGCTTTTGCTGCTATTTCTTTAGCAGTTTGTTCAGCTTTTTTTACCGTTTTTTGAGAAAAAGCTTGAGGATCTTTCTTGGCTTCATCAATCGTTTTTTTAGCTTTAGCTCGATTTTTCTCATCTGAGAGAATCACAGCTACCGCTCCAGCGATTGCTCCAATAACTAATGGAAGTAAACCCTTTTTTTTATTTGCCATAATTGTTCCTTTTTTTACTTTTAATTAATTAGTTTAGCTTAACTCTTTTTCAACAAAGACTCAAATGGTGCATTATTCAATTTGAACCAAGGCAAGAGAATCTGTTCTGCGATTATTAATGTCCTTAGCAAATGAAGCGATGATTAAGATTTTTTCACCCTTTTTGACTATTCCATGTTCTTTTAAATTATTAACTAACTCGTCCTCTGTACCATAATGAAAAAATTCAGGTTCAACAAGAATTGGATCAATAGCAAAAGCTAGAGATAATTTATTGAAAGCATGTTCATTGGCTGTTAACGCCTTTACTGGAATTCCAGGTCGAAAACGGGAGAAAGTCTTGGCCGTTCTGCCAGTCCTAGTTAAAAGAACTATTTTATCAACACTATCTGGCCGATTGGCCAATAAATTGAAAGCGGCACAAGTGATTGCACTCACACAATCTTGACCGGTAAATTCCCAAAGATAATTTTCTGCGTAAGGCTCGTTGAATAAGGCAATCTTGCTTTGAGTTTCCACACACTTCACTGGGTATTTGCCAAGAGTAGTTTCTCCAGACAGCATCACCGCGTCAGTGCCATCGTAAATTGCATTGGCTACATCACTGACTTCAGCACGAGTGGGTCGTGGATTAAAAGTCATACTCTCCAACATTTGAGTAGCGGTAATCACTGGTTTGCCAGCAGTTCTAGACTTTTCAATAATTAATTTTTGCCAATAAGCCAATTGTTCAAAAGGCACTTCAACTGCCAAATCACCTCGGGCAACCATAACGCCATCTGAAGCCTCGATAATTTCATCTAAATTATCTAAAGCTGCTTGATTTTCAATTTTGGAAATCACGTCGGCGTGTAAGTTGCGTTTCTTAAGTTCATCTCGCAAAATCGCAATATCCTTTTTGTTTCTGACAAAGGATAGACCAACAAAATCAATATCTTTGTCAGTCATGTTATCCAATTGCACTAAATCGTTATCAATTAAGGATGGCATGTTGATGACAATTCCAGGTGTATTCATGGTTTTGCGATGTTTAATGACGCAAGGATTGAGTGTTTTGGCTGTCAAACTCTTTTCGGTTTTCTTGACAATTTCAAATTCACAAATACCATCATCAATCGAAACCAAATCTCCCACTTGAATGGCGTCAATCACAATTTGGGGAATATTCATTTCCCTTTCGCCAGGATCAGTTGACACAAATTTCACTTCATCGTTCTTTTTTGCTTCAAAACTTTTTTCATCTTTTAAATTAATTCTGATTTCTGGCCCCTGTAAATCCAATAAAACACCGACGGCTCTATTCAATTCTTTAGCCACTGCCTTTATGCGATGAATACGCTCCAAGTGCCATTCAGGCGTGCCGTGTTTGGTATTAAAACGTGCAACATCCATTCCTGCTAAAATTAATTCTTTCATGATCTCTTCCGTCTCGGTAGCAGGACCAATGGTGGCAATTACTTTTGTTAGTTTAGGCATTTAGTTCCTTTTTATTCTAATATTTTAACTTCTTTGTAATTACTCTATTAACTAGAACAAGATATTATCTATTGAACACCGCAGATAATCAAGAAGAATTTTCAACTAGCTAGTGGATGTCTTTACACTTTTCTGGATTATCACTTTGACTAATACAAGTTTCAATTGGACCAGCCTTAGCTCTTCTTTTAGCTAGTTTGCTATTGCTCAACAATTGAGGGACTTTTTTAAATAAGTTTTTTTTAGTTGAAAACCAATGTCGACTTAAAATCCGTTGTTTCTCTTGTTCAGTCATATTTACCTCCAAAATTAATTAATCCCACTACTCAACATTCCCTCAATAGTGACAAAAAAACCAGTGCAAATGCTATCACTGGTAATTTTTCATTATCTTGATAATAACAGGAAAAAACCAAAAAAACAAGTACAAAATTTACTCATATCAGCTTTTTTTCTCTAGTTGTTGGTGCTGTTTTTTTCTTAATTTACTAAACAAAAACACCACTGCTACCGCCACTAACAGAATCGCTAAACCAATCAATGGTTGATAAATCAGCCACATAATACCAATGGTGATTAATGAAAGTACCAAGGTAATCACTAGAGTTAGCAACTTGTTGGCAAAAAGAAACACTTTGGCAAATAGGGGAATAACGTGCAACAGCGTAGAGATTGGTACCAAAAGAGTATTAAGTCCAATATACATAAAAATTACAGCTAAAATTCTAAACAACCAAGTACTGAATGGATTGACTTGAATAATCCCTTCAGACATTTCTTCTGCAGGGACTGCACCTGTCCTAATCATTTCGATACTCTTGCCATCTTTGGTTCGATAGGGTTCAAGATTGTCACCATTTTGTTGAGCGACTACACTCACTGTACCTGGTCTAATAATTTGATACCAGATACGTGCATCGCCAATTTCGGGGTTGCTAGGATCAGCACTGCGAAAAATATAATTATTGAAAACTTGCCATTGTTCTTGTTGAGCATTAGGCAAAGTTGTTAATAGATCACTACTCAAATTGAGTCGTTCATAATCGGACAGTGAACTAAGCAAACGATCAGGGATAATATAGGCGCCAACACTAACTGGATTAGCCACTTGCTCCTCATTTTCCAGAGGTTTACTTTGAGGATTGCGATAATTAGCTTGTTCTTGAAAACTGGTTGAATCAATTAATTGGTCATCCCACACTTTTTGATAAGAATAAGTAGTGGTGGTTTCAGTACCGCCACCATTTTTTTCCACAGTTTCGGTTTGTGTAATTTCTGACCATTGATAAACTTCTACTATCCTTTTTAACTTGATAGCATTTTCACTAATTGGAAAAGTGCTGTCAGTTAAAATACTCGGAGTCCTGGTTTCTCCAGTAAAATAGATTAACTTGCCATCCTGAGCAGGATCAATTACTGTTGGGTCGCTATTTTCAACAATACTAGCCCCTGCTTCTAAGTCTCGATGTGTTTGAATAGCCTGGCCTTCATTCCAAATTAGAATGGGAAAAGCAATAATAAACAGCAATAAACCAGTCAAAACACCGCGCAACGAAGTTCCCAAACGCTGAAACCAGGAGCGCTGATCAACGGTAGTGGTTTTAGGGGAAAGTTCTTGTTCTGTCATGGGTTTAGTGTATCACAAATCTATCTGAATTATTATATAATTTAGCCGTGAATAAAGTAAAAAATAGTACTGTTTTAATTTTGGTTTTGCTGATTGCTAGCTTTTTCAGGTTGATTGGGCTCAATTGGGATCAAGGACAATTTTTTCATCCAGATGAACGCTTTTTAAATATGACTATTCAAGAGCTACAATTACCAAAAAACCTCTTAGAATATTTTGATCCACAACAATCAACCCTTAATCCTCGTCACATTGGGCGAAACTTTTATGTTTATGGGAATTTTCCGATCACTTTTAGTAAATTAACTAATGAATTCCTCAACAACAAATCGTTAACCGCAATTACCATCACTGGTAGAGTCTTATCGGCTGCTGCCGACTTAATGGTTGTTCTTTTAATTTATTTAACAGTTTTTTTATTAGAAAAAAATCTTAAAGATAAAAGACTTGCTATTGATCCCAGGAGTAAGTTTTGGGCTGCTCTAATTTATGCGCTAATGGTGCTACCAATTCAGCAGTCTCATTTTTTTACAACTGATACTTTCTTAAATTTATTTGTTTTTGCTAGTTTTTATTTTAGTCTCAAATATTTTTTCGAAAAAAAAGAGTTATATATCATTAGCGCTGGGCTTTTTTTTGGGCTAGCTTTGGCTAGCAAAATCACTGCCATTTCAATCTTACCCTTAAATATGAGTTTATTAATTTTGCCAGATGTTTGGCCACTCAAAAAACAATTGGCCAAGAAAAAAATCATAAAAAATTGCCAAAAAATATTGCTACTTATCTTGTTATTTGTAAGTACTGCCTATTTGGTGTTAAGACTGACCTCGCCCTATATGTTCCAAACTGCTTCTTTGTTGGATATCAATCTTAATCGTGAGTTTCTGGCAGATTTAACAGAGTTAAAAAGTTTTAGCAACGATGATACCTGGTACCCACCAGCTATTCAGTGGATGAATCGATCGAATTTCTTTGGCTTAAAGAACTTGATTGTGTACGGTGTTGGTCTAATTAGTTCATTACTAAGTATTTGGGGAATTGCTATCATCATCAAGCGGATTTTTTCATTATTTAAAAAAGTTAACGTACAGAAATATTTATTAGTCTTAGCTTTAATTATTTTTTGGCTTGGCTCTTTTCTCATTTATTATTCTCAGCAATTTGTCCAATCAATTAGATATTATTTATTGATTTATCCATTTTTAGCCATCTTTGCTGGCATTGCCTGTAGCGTACTTTTAAAAAATAAAAAAAGCCGATTAAAACTAACAATAGCACTACTGCTATCGATAGCCATCTGGCCGCTGATGTTTATTTCGGTATATATTAAAGATCACTCCCGGATTCAAGCTTCTGCGTGGATTTATCAACATATTCCCAGTGGTAGCACTATTTTAAGTGAGCATTGGGATGACCCACTACCCGTTAGCTTGGCCACTTTTAATGAGCCATATCAAAATTATCAATTGCCAGTGTTTAATCCTGACAATCAACAAAAGTGGGCTGAAATCACTGCCGCTTTGAACAGAGCCGATTACTATATTTTATCTTCTAACCGAGCCTGGGGGAGTATTATAAGAGTGCCTGAAAAATATCCGCAAATGAGTCAATTTTATCAAGATTTGTTGGCTGGTCGCAGTAACTATAAATTAATTGCCCAATTTAATTCTTTTCCAAGTTTAGAATATTTGGGCATAAATTTTTCTATTAATGATAGCTGGGCCGATGAGGCTTTCACCGTTTATGATCATCCACAGGTCTTAATTTTTCAAAAAATTCAGTAAGTCTCGTTGAGCCTTATTTTGATCAAAATATTGCACAACTTTCTTATAATTTTTATCGAAAGATTTTAAGTGATTAAGCATTTCTTTAATGGCTAACATTAAGGCTGTAGGGTTATTCTTTTCAAAAAGTAATCCATAGCCAGTGGCTACAACTGGATCTCTAGCCCCAGGAATATCGGACACAATCACTGGAGTTTTTTGGGCCATTGCTTCGGCTTGTACCAAACCAAAACATTCAGACCGAGAAGGTAAAATAAACAAATCCATTGCTTGATAAAAGGAATTTAATTGGATGTCGTTCAATAAACCAAGGAAAATTAAGTTGTCTTTTAGTTTTTTTACTAATCCTTGATTTTTAAAAAAAGTTTTTTCATAACTAATATTGGTTTCACCAGCAAAAACTAGGAAAAAATCATCTCTTTGTTCTTTAAGTTTAATGATTGCCGCTAATAAAACATCAAAGCCTTTCTCTTCAACAAATCGTCCAGCGCAACCAATTAAAAAAGTTTTCTTTTTTTTAAGCGTACTTAACTTCCTTTTTAATTGTTGATCAACTTGCCCAGCTGGCTGAGTAGGCGCAAAATAGGGCAATGGCGGAATAAAAGCTTGAGTCTTTTGCGGAAATTTTTTCAGTAATCGTGAATTATGGGCATAGTCTTGAGTATAAGTGGCTAATTGATCAGCCAAAGCAAAACTAATCAGACTGGCCAAATCAAAAATTTGCTGAATGAAATAATTAATCATTCCCTTAGGTAAAATTAAATCGCCTTGATGAAAGATTAATAATTTTTTTTGAAAAATTTTAGCAATTACTGAGATAGGCAAAATGTGAATAGAAGGAGAGTTGATTAAAATAACATCACTGTGTTTGATGTTTCTCAGAAAATGAAAAATTAAAGCCCCAGAAAATTTGGCTCTACTCAGGGTAAAAGAAACCGGAAAACGTTTAATAATTATTCCCTCTTTTTTTTCTGAAACTGGCAATTGCTGCTTAAATTGCACAGTCAAAACTGTAGTAAAAAATTCTTCTTTAATCGAATCGGCCAGATAAAAAATAGATTTGGCAATACCAGTCCAATGAGGAGGATAGAAATCACTCACAATAGTGATTTTTTTCATGATCGCTGTTGCTCTGAATTAATAATAGATATCGCTTGCTTTAAACTATGAACTTTGGCATGGTAATCAATGCGAAAATCCAAAATATTAGTTAGCCAAATAATTTTCGTGCTTGATTTGCGTTGATGAGAATTGTTGAAACTTTGATCCAAGTATTGAACAATGTCCCAATTATCTTCGATAAAATAATCGAGTTTTAATTCTCTGATTAATCTTTCTTTGAAAAGATGAGGTTGCTCGTCCCCGTCATTAACCAAGCATTTCACAAAAATCTGATCAGCATTCATTTTAGTTTTCCATTTTAAATAATCATCTTTTAGATGAGCAAAACGTCCAGTAATTAAATAGGGTTCAATTAAACCCTGTTGCTTTAATTCATTAATTTGGGCAAAACCAGGGGCGAGCCACACACTGGATTTATGTAAAAGTTCCCAAAAAAATTGACCCAATCCTGGCTGTGGAACATAAAATTCTAATTGTTCACGATGGACAATGACTTTTTTTTGCTTCATCAGGGCAATAATCGGCCGCACAACTCGCGCTGGGTTATAAAGTAAAACACCGTCCAAATCAAAACCAACTTTTACCGGCTTATTATTCATAAGGATTTATTATATTACTTGTCAATTTCTTAAACAATTTTCCTATTTTTTAGCCAACCACTTCACTCCCCAATAAGTTAACGGTGTTTCTACCACTGACATGAAACATTTTAGTGACCAATAGGGAATAACGATGTTCAAAATAAAACTAAAGTTGGCACTCAAACCTTCCTGAAAAGAATAAAAAGCAATGGTAGTAAAAATAAAAGTATCTAAAAATTGAGAAATAAAATTGGATAGGTTGCTACGCAACCACAACATCTTGCCTTTCGTTTTAACTTTGATTTTGTGAAAAATGGCCACATCTAACAACCCGGAGATAATAAAAGCAAGCAAACTGGCGAGAGAAATTCTAGCAGCCCGAGCAAAGATTAAATTATAAGCCTCACCATCAGCAAATCTTGCAGACTCTGGTAACCAAGTCACGAAGATTGAATAAAGCATAATTATGGCTATCATGATTAAACTGATATAGACCAATTGTTTAGCCCGAGCCCGACCTTTAACTTCAGCAATCACATCGTTAATCGCAAATAAAATTGGAAAAACAAAAATCCCCACACTCACATTTAACTGATAACTAAAAATCCTCATCAGGGGAATAGTCTTCATGCTCATAATTTCTGCCAGAGCTAGACAGGTCATGTATAAAGCAACTAAAACATCCATTTTATTAATTTTGTTTTTCATATTTCTTTGAAATTAATAATGACGCTAGTTTAACACAGTCGAGAAATAATCAGTCTAGAAAAAATTAAAATTAATAACTATTCCAGTCGTGATTAATGATTTTTAACAGATCTCCACCCAGATCCTCCGTCTTAATTATTTCAGCGCCAAAGGCGGAGACCATATCTTGACGATTATCAAACATCAAAGGTGTTAGGCGTAAAAAAGCAAATTCATCATTATTAACAGTCGTAAATAAACTACCTTTGGGCAATTGAATGCCATTGAAATAGATTGGGGAGAGATTGATCAAAGTGTGACTACCATGAGTTTTTTCTAAAAATCTTTGGCCATTAATTATTTTTAAGTACAGCCTTCCGTATTCATAAGCCTGACAGTAGTAAGTGGCGACATCAAAACAAGCTCCTTCATTAATACTAATAGCGTCTTTACTAGCCACAATATCACTGGGCTGATTATCATTTTGATCCTTGTTTAACAACTGTATTAAAATGTTTTGCAGCGCACAAAAAGCTTCATCTTGATTTGGATATTCTGCTAGCAATTTTAGTTCGGCAAAATTAGGAGTTTCATTGTCTTGATTAAGAAAAATGGCACTGATTTTTTGCATTTCACCAGACCACAAAATTTTAGCTAACATTCGACTAATTTGCGTGTAAGCGCCACCCATTCGATCATTAAAATTGAATTGTTGATTACCAAGCAAAAAAGCCTCAAAGTCTTTGCTGAATTGAAGCTGAGCAAAGTCTAGTGCTTCCAACAAAACTTTACCAGTTGGCCGATTGATGAAAGCTTCACAACGAGAAGTAGAACTACCACTCGCTACTTCCATCAGCTCAGGATATTGACTAAATTTGTTTTGCAAACTAGTTGTCAGCTGATTGCCACGCTCATCTTTCTTTTCTTGGTTTTGTTCAATTTGAGAAAGCATCAATAAAAATTGTAGCAGTTTTCAAAATAAAAGAATATTGGGGTGGCTGACGAGGCTCGAACCCGCGACCTCCGCTTTCACAGAGCGGCGCTCTAACCAACTGAGCTACAGCCACCATTTTAAACTTTGTATGATAACAAAGTGTACGTCGGGAGGGATTCGGACCCTCGACCTACTGCTTAGAAGGCAGTCGCTCTATCCAGCTGAGCTACCGACGCGCAACAGTAATTACATTACTTCTGGTTAATTAATATCGCATTATACTAAAAGCCCCAATATTAGACAAACTAGAATTCGCAAGTAACTTAACCCCGAGGCATTAAAACCCTTCTCAAATGGGGTATAATGAAGGGTTGCCTTACTTTTTGAATTTAATAAAAAATTGCTTAAAAAAGTGATGCTTAACTAAAAATGAAATTTGAACTTCAAGCTAAATACCAACCAACTGGTGATCAACCTCAAGCTATTGAGCAATTAACTGCTGGTGTTGAGGCAGGTAAAAAAAATCAAGTTTTATTGGGTGTCACTGGTTCAGGAAAAACTTTTACCATCGCTAATGTGATCGCCCGCACTCAACGGCCAACCCTGGTCATTGCCCATAATAAAACTTTAGCTGCCCAACTTTATCAAGAACTGCGGGACTTTTTTCCCAAAAATGCGGTCTCTTATTTTGTTTCTTATTATGACTATTATCAGCCTGAAGCCTACTTACCTAGCAGTGACACTTACATCGAAAAAGAGGCAATGATTAATGACGAAATTGATAAATTGCGTTTAGCAACTACTACTAATCTTCTAACCAGGTCAGATAACATTGTAGTGGCCTCAGTGTCGTGTATTTATAATTTGGGTTCACCAGCAGAATATGGAAAATTCATTTTAGAAATTGTCGAGGGTGAACTGATTGAGCGTAAAACTCTGTTGTTGCAATTAAGCAATCTTCAATACGAAAGAACTACTAACGATTTACAAAGGGGTAGTTATCGTCTCAGAGGCGATAGTATTCAATTATGGCCAGCTTACAGCGACACAGCCATCCGCATTGACACGCTGAATAATCAAATAACGCAAATTGATGAAATCGATCCAATATCTGGACAAAAAATTCCTGTGACAGCTGGTGAAAACAAACCTAAACATTGTGTAGTTTACCCAGCTAAACATTATTTGCTAGATCCCCAAAGCCAACAACAGGCTTTGCAAGAAATCCGCCAAGACACAGCCCAACGAGTGGCAGAATTGAATCATTTGGGAAAAACTTTAGAAGCTTATCGTTTACAACAAAAAGTTAATTATGATTTGGAAAGAATTGAGGAATTTGGTTTTGTTAACGGCATTGAGAATTATTCTCGTTATTTTGATGGACGTCAGGCTGGAGAGCCTCCTTACACTTTGATTGACTATTTAATTTTTAATCAGAAAAAATTTAAAAAAGACTCATTTCTAACCGTAATTGATGAAAGTCATATGACTATTCCTCAAATTAAGGGAATGTTTTTTGGTGATCGATCGCGTAAGGAAACTTTGATTGAATATGGTTTCCGTTTACCGAGCGCCATGGATAATCGACCACTTAATTTCAACGAATTCTTAGAGCGCCAACAGCAAATTATTTATTTATCGGCCACCCCAAAACCTTGGGAAATCAACCAAAGTCAAGGAGAAATCGTCGAACAATTGATTAGACCAACTGGTTTAGTCGATCCCCAAGTTGAAGTCAGGTCAAGTCATCATCAAATTGAAGATTTAATTCGCGAAATTATTAAAAGAGTAGAACTAGGTGAAAGAACTTTAGTCACCACCCTCACCAAAAAAATGGCTGAGGCCCTGACTGATTATCTCAATGATCCGCAAAAAATTAATAAATTACTCAAGCAAAAACCAAAAAAATTACCTAAAGTGGCTTACCTACATTCAGACATTGACACCTTAGATCGTAATGATATTTTGGACGATTTACGTGCTGGGACTTATGACGTATTGGTGGGCATTAACTTATTAAGAGAAGGTTTAGATCTTCCGGAAGTTAGTTTAATTGGCATTTTGGATGCTGACAAAGAGGGTTTCTTAAGAAATGATATTGCCCTCATTCAAACCATTGGTCGGGCGGCGCGCCACCTTAATGGTCTTGCTATTTTATATGCTGATCAAATAACTCAATCAATGCGAAAAGCTATTGATGAAACGGCGCGCCGCCGCCAGAAACAGCTTCAATACAATCAAGAACACCACATTGACGCCACCAGCATTAATAAACCGATTAGAGAAAAATTACTGCAAAGAGAAAAAGATGGAGATGAATGGCAAAATGAACTAAATCGAACACAAAAAAACCAGAAACAAAAAGCTATTTATTTACAATTAAATAAACATTCTAAACTTAACCTGATGGCCATCAATGGACAAGATTTGACACCCGCTGAGCGAGCCACTCTCATCAAACAACTGCGTTTGCAAATGAATAAAGCAGCGGCTGATTTAGATTTTGAACTGGCCGCGATCATTAGAGACAAAATTGCTGAACTAAAACTGTTATAATGCCCACTCATGCTCACTCATGTCCGCTCATGCCCACTCATTAACAACACAAAAAACATAAACAAAAAAACAAATTAAAAATGACCCAAACTGAAATTACCATTACCGGCGCTCGTGAACATAACTTAAAAAATGTTAGTTTGTCTTTGCCCAAAAACAAACTAATTGTTTTTACTGGTCTTTCTGGATCAGGTAAAAGTTCCTTAGCTTTTGATACCCTTTATGCCGAAGGTCAACGTCGCTATGTGGAGTCACTGAGTTCGTATGCTCGTCAATTTTTGGGAGTCATGCACAAACCCGATGTGGACCAAATTGATGGTTTATCACCAGCAATTGCTATTGACCAAAAAACCACTTCCCATAACCCACGCTCAACTGTTGGCACCATTACCGAAATTTATGACTACTTGCGACTCTTATTTGCCAGAGTCGGCCATCCCCATTGTCCCAACTGTGGCAAAGAAATCGCCACCCAAAGCATTGATCAAATCATTGAACAAATTTTACAAGACATTGAGCAGCGCATTAAGCTTAATGCCGGCGCGCCACAAAAGATGTTGTTGCTTTCACCTATAGTCAGAAATCGTAAAGGAGAGTTTGAGGGTTTGCTACAAAATCTAGTAAAAAAGGGTTACTCCCGAGCTAGAATTGATAAAGATATCTATAACCTAGAAGAACCGCTAACTCTAATTAAAACCAATAAACACAGTATTGACGTGGTGATTGATCGCTTTGTTTTAGATAAAAAACAATTGAATGATGAGCAAGAACAGCGCTCGCTTCGCTCGCGCCTCAATCAATCCATCGAAGATGCTTTACACCTCAGTAATGGTCTAGTTATCGTGGCGTGGGTTGATGATCCTGGTTTTGATTTTCCAGAGAAGCCCAAAAAGTTTAGTGAGCAATTGTTCAGCGAAAATTTGGCCTGTACCGACTGTGGTATTTCTTTGGATGAGTTAGAACCTCGTTTGTTTTCGTTTAATGCTCCTGAAGGGGCTTGCGCAACCTGTAATGGCATTGGTTCAATTTTAAAAATTAATCCCCAAAAAATTATTGCGCCAGCTTTGACACTGAGCGAAGGAGCGGTCATTCCCTTTGCTCGAATGATGAGTAACGACTCTTGGTTTTCCCGTTTAGTTAAACAAGTAGTAGAGGCAGAGCATTATGATTTCCGACAAACAGCTTGGCAAAACATGGACGCAAATTTTCAACAATTGTTGTTATATGGTAGTGATAAAAAATATGAAGTAGTTGGAGAAAATCGCTTCGGTAAAGTAACTAGTTTTGAAACTGAATTTGAGGGTTTTGTTAATAATCTGGAACGCCGTTATCGTGAAACCAACAGCGACTTTATTCGGCGAGAGATTGGCCAATTCATGCACAAAGAAACTTGTCCAACTTGTCATGGCGATCGGTTAAAAAAAGAAGCCTTGGCGGTGCACGTTGATGGAAAAAACATTGCTGAAGTTACTCAACTAACTATCGAACAATCATTAACTTGGATCGATTTTTTACAAGATCCTCAAACAACTATTCTCAATCAAAAAGAACAGAATATTGCCCAATCAATCTTAAAAGAAATTCATAGTCGGTTGCATTTTTTGAATGCTGTCGGTCTCAATTATTTAACCATTTCTCGTGAAGCGGGTAGTCTGGCTGGTGGAGAAGCGCAACGAATTCGTTTGGCTTCTCAAATTGGCACTGGCTTAACTGGTGTGCTTTATATTTTGGACGAGCCAACCATTGGTTTACATCAACGAGACAATCACCAGCTGATTAAAACCCTCCAGGAACTGCGAGATAAGGGCAACACTGTTATTGTGGTTGAACATGATCGCGATATTATGCAAGCCGCTGACTTCATTGTTGATTTTGGACCGCTGGCTGGTCAGGAAGGGGGCAAAATCGTTTTTACGGGCAGTTATCAAGAACTACTTCAACAAAACACTCTTACTGCTCAATATTTGTCTCGAAAAAAACAAGTTACCCGTCAAGAAAAAAAGGCGCAACGACAACTGATAGATCCCAACGAGACGGTGGCCAATGTTTTTCAGCGCTCCAAGATTTCCTTTCGAGGGGCCAAACACCACAATTTAAAAGCAATTGATGTAGATTTTCCGCTCAATACTTTAACCTGTATTACCGGTGTTTCTGGCTCAGGCAAATCAACTCTTTTGGACAACGTGTTGCATAACCACTTAGCTAAATATTTGGGTAAGAGCTTTGACGGCAAGCTAGCCAAAATTGAACAATTAATTGTTCCAGAACAAGTTAAACGCTTGAGTTTAATTGATCAAAGTCCAATTGGTAAAACCCCACGCTCAAATCCCGCCACCTACACTAAAACCTTTGATCTTATTCGGCAAGTTTTCGCTAATACTAGAGATGCACAAATTCGCGCCTACAAAACCGGCCGTTTCAGTTTCAATGTCAAAGGCGGACGTTGTGAAACTTGTCAAGGAGAGGGCCAAATTAAAATTGAAATGCAATTTTTGCCTGACGTTTATGTCGAGTGTGATGTCTGTCATGGCAAACGTTACAACAAAGAGACGTTAGAAGTTTACTATCAAGAGAAAAATATCGCAGAGGTCTTAGATCTAACAATTGATGAGGCTTATGATTTCTTTAAGCATCAATCTTTAATTCGTCATAAATTAGCAACTTTACAAGCTGTCGGTTTGGGCTATTTAAAACTTGGGCAAAGTGCTCCCACTTTAAGTGGGGGCGAAGCGCAACGGGTTAAACTCGCTAAAGAATTGAGTATCAAAAGTCATGATCATACGGTTTATTTGTTAGACGAACCGACAACAGGCCTGCATTTTGCCGACATTCAAAAGTTACTTAATGTCTTGCACAAATTAGTTAAACAAGATAATACAGTGATCGTGATTGAACACAATTTAGACGTAATTAAGAACGCCGATTGGATTATCGACTTGGGTCCTGGGGGTGGAGAAGCAGGTGGGCAGGTAGTGGCCACTGGCACTCCCGAAAGCTTAAGCCAAAACCCCAATTCCTTAACTGGAAAATACTTAAAAGCCGAATTGGCTGAAAGTTAGCTTTTCCGCTACAATTGAAGTGATGTTAATGGTGAGATTTCAAGTCAAATTTTTTGCGAAAAAGAATTTTTTATTAAAAATTTTTTCTTTGCTCTTCATTTTGATCAGTCTTTTTTCTGCAACAACACCCGTCATTGCTGAAGAAGAAGCAAAAAAATTTAGCATCAATTTGGAAAGTAATTATCAAGTTAATGCCAATGGCAAAACTTTAGTTACGCAAAAATTCACTATTCGCAATCTTAGTCCGGAGTATTTTATTAATCGTTATGGCATTATTGTTAGTTCTACCAATTTGGAAAATATCAAAGCAACAGATAACGGCACAACTCTAGAACCCCAAGTCACAAAACTGACTGGTCAAACTAGCATTGGGGTCACTTTCGAAGAAGAAATTCTAGGGGAAGGTAAAACTAGAGAATTAATCATTAGCTATTTAGATGGTGATATTGCCAATATTAGTGGCAAAATTTTGGAAGTTAATATTCCTGCTTTAGCCGACATTGAACAATACGAACAGTATCAGTTAAATTTATTAATCCCAAGTATCTTTGGTCCAGTAAGTCGCATTAGTCCTAGTAATTTTACGGTCATAAAAGCTGGTGATTTTGATAATTTTCATTACGACAATCTGGACGGTCAGGCAGTGAGTGCCATTTTTGGCGACAGACAAATTTTTGATTTAAAACTAAGTTACTACTTAAACAACCCTAATAATCAAAATGCCTTAAGTCAAATTACTCTCCCGCCAGAAACCCCCAATCAACAAGTTCATTATCATCTACTTGATCCATTGCCCGAGTCAATTAAAGTTGATGCTGACGGCAATTTTATTGCTACATATGAGGTGCCGGCTAATAATTCAGTCAAAGTTGAACTTTTAGCTCAAGTACTGCTTACCCTGCAAGCTGATCCCCATATTCAAACCCCACCTGCTCTGCCAGCTCACTTACTTCCTCAAAAATATTGGGAAACCGATAACCCACAATTACAAGAAGCCGCTAGTGGATTAACTAGTGTTAGTGACATTAATCAATTTGTGGTTGATACGCTAGACTATACTGAAAAAAGTTTAGATGGGGAATTTTATCGTTTGGGAGCGGCCAATAGTTTTTTGCCAGAAAATAGAAACTTGGCCACCTGTCAAGAGTTTACCGATTTATTCGTTACTTTAGCCCGTATCAAACAAATTCCAGCAAAAAGAATTGTGGGCTATGCATACAGTAATAACGAGGAACTACGACCAATTAGTGTGGTTGGCGATGTGTTGCATGCTTGGCCAGCATTTTATAATCAAGTAACTAACAGTTGGCAGGAAATTGATCCGACCTGGCAAGAAACTACTGGTGGTATCGATTATTTTTCAAAATTTGATCTTAACCACATCACTTTCGCCATTAATGGTGTTTCCAGTGTGTTGCCTTATCCAGCCGGTTCTTATCAAACCGATCTCCAAGCCCAAGAAAAAAAGATTTTTGTGGAATTCAGCCAAAACGAATTTCCTGACATTGAACCAGAAATTAATTTGCAGTTAAAAGAAAAGCAACTGTTCAATTTGGCCATCCCCGGAAAATATTCATTAATAATCAGCAATAAAACTGGTCAGACTTGGTATTTTACCAAGCTGAGTCTTGAGGGGGAAACAGTTGATCTTATTCCAGAAGCTGACTGGCCGCTACTCATTGCTCCCTTCCAAGAATTGATTATTCCCTTGAGCGTTTATAATAGGGATGGTTTAATTGGTCAGCAAACACAGATTAATGCTGAAATTCAATTAAGCGAAGGAGAAAATTTTAACTATGAATTCACAGTCAGAGGCCTGGGCGAAATCGGCATCAGCAACCCCCAAAGAATCCTTTTTGTGGTCGGAGGATTTATCCTCCTTACCCTCACAGCCGGGAGTTTATTCCTTCTTGGACGAACACTCACAGGTGCTTTACGTCGGCAAGGCCAAAAATCTGAAAAAAAGAATCAAGAGTTACACTCACTATCAGCAGCTCTCAGCGAAGATCAAACAATTAGTCAAGAGAGCCAAGATCGTACGAGTCAAAGTCCTCAAAAGCGAACTTCAAGCCCTACTGATTGAGGCTGAATTAATTAGAGCCCATCAACCCTTTTATAATAGCCTGCTTAAAGATGATAAATCCAAGTTGTATCTTCTTTTCACCAAAGAAGATTACCCCAGAGTTTTACGACTCAGAAAAACTGATTTAAAAAAACAACGCTATCAGCAAGCACTTGCTGTTCTTGGTCCTTTTGCTAGCAGTTATAAAGTCGATGAATTATTAAAGATTGTTAGACCAATCTTTCCTTGGTGTAATAAACAAAATAAAAGTAATCACCAAGCATGTCTCTACTACCATTTGGAACTCTGCCCAGGAGCTTGCTGTAACAAAATTAGCCCACAAGCTTATCAAGAAAACATTAAACAACTGATTAAATTACTTCGAGGTAAAAATCAGGCACTAGTCAAAGAGCTAACTCATAAAATGCAAGAACTTGCCCAGACCGAGCAATTTGAAGAAGCCCAAAAAATCAAAAACAAAATTGAGCTGATTAAAGAAGTCACTGAGGAACAATATCAACTCCAACCAGAATTAATTTTGCCAGATTTGACCAGAAAAAAACAAGAGGAAGCCCTGATTAACTTACGCCACATCATGCATGAACGAGGCTTGGTCGATTTAAAATACCGTTTTCAACGTATTGAAGCTTACGATGTGAGCAATACTCAAGGAAATCAGGCAACAGTCTCAATGGTCTGCTTTATTGATGGTTATCCGGAGCCAAGCGAATATAAATTCTTTAAAATTCGTCAATTAAATCAACCCAATGACTATGCCATGTTGCAAGAAGCCATTACGCGCAGACAACGACATCCAGAGTGGGGTAGACCAGACTTAATTGTGATTGATGGCGGCAAAGGACAATTGCGGAGTGTTAATCGGGTCTGGCGACAAAGTCGATTTTTTAATTGTCCAGTAATCTCAATAGTAAAAAATCCAGATCGTTTGGTCTTAATTACCCCAAAACTTGACTCAACCAATCAAGAATCATGGCAAACCCACATCATTCACTTAGCAAAAAACCATCCAACCTTACAGCTAATTAGTCAATTGCGCGATGAGGCTCATCGCTTTGCTAAAAAACAACATACTAGACTAAGAGAACAAAATCTTTTACAATAGCAGAGACTGGATTGAACTATAAGGCCATTTATGAAATTACTTAAACCAATTATTGTCTTGATTGTCACTATTGCTATCTTAGCCTGGGCATTACCCAATGTTGGCTACAGCGATTATCTAACCCTAATTTTGGCTGGAGTAGTGATGACATTATTGGAAAAAACTATTAAACCGATTTTGAAATTTTTATTTTTACCAATTAATATTGTTACTCTAGGCTTCTTTTCTATTATCATTAACGTCTTTATCTTGTGGTTAGTTACCTATTTTGTTCCAGGCTTCAACATCGAACCAATGATTATTTTTGGTCTTCCTTTAAACCAATTTTTTACTCTCCTTTTTGTTTCAGCCTTAATTGGCTTTTGTCAAAGAATCATCAACTTTATTTTATAAAATAATATATTAAGGCCTTATGTATTTTAAAAAAATTCTAGTTAGTTTTTTGCTATTATTCAGCCTTTATTTAATAAAAAACCAGTTTTTACCGAATGGAAACCCCATTGGTTTAACCAACGTCAGGGCGCAAACCGCTAATCCTGTTCGATTTGAAGGTACCGATTTAGAAAGCTTAGAGGCTATCGAGGAATCGACCCCTGCGGCTGCAGCAACCGACAGTACCAGTTTGGCCTCACCATCTGCCGAAATTGTGGAAAAGATCCAACAAAAAGCTGATGAGGATATTACTGAGACTACTGGTCGTCAAAAAAGTGTTTTGGCAGCTTATCTCGATGAACATCCCATTGGACCACTAAATCCTACAAATTTCTTACAAAAGGCTATTCGTCAAGCTATTGCTCAAGGTTTACCAGCCAGTTTAGTAGTGATTATCTTAATTTTTCCAGTGATTGCTTCATTGGTTGCCTTTGCTAGACATGTGGTTGGTTTTAAAGGTTTTGGTATTTATATTCCAGCTGTTTTATCAGTCGCTTTTGTTTCAACCGGCTTAGTCACTGGTATTATTTTATTTATTGCAGTCCTACTCTCTGCCATGTTGGCAAGATATCTCGTACAATTTTTGAAAATGCCACTTTTGCCAAAAACCGCCATGCTTTTGTTAATTGTGTCAATTGCTATGCTGCTGTTATTAACCGTTGGTTCGTTCTTCAAAATTGACCTGGTACTGAATGTTAGTATTTTCCCACTATTAATTATCATCTTGTTGACGGAAAATTTTATGACTAGCCAAATGTTTGCTAGTCGTGGTGAAGCTTTAAATGTGACTTTTGAGACATTAATTTTGGCAGTGGTGGGAACACTGCTGATTGATAATGAAGCGATTCAAAGGTTTGTCATCTTAAAGCCTGAATTAACCATTCTTTTGGTAGTGGTGATTAATTTTGCCATTGCTCACTACACTGGTTTGCGCATTCTTGAATATTTCCGCTTCAAGGATTTGCTAAGAAATAAAAGTAAATCAGCGAAATATAAAAAAATTATCAATGATAATTCTCCAGGACTAGAAGAATAAAGGCCGTTTATGCCTAACAAAGCCAATCCTAAGGATATCCTCGGCATCAATGCGCGCAATAGTCTCTATGTTAGTCGGAATTCGCGCAAAGCCAAGGCGATTGCCCATTCCAAGTATGCTACGAAAATTTTATTAAATGAAAATAATATTCCCTGCGCCGAAATCTACGGTATTTTGGGCACTGATGAAGATGTCAACGATTTTGCGTGGCAAAAACTTGAGGGAAATTTTGTTATCAAACCAACCAACGGACACGCGGGCACTGGTGTCATTGCCTTTAGAAACAAAATTAATGATGAACATTGGCTTGATGTACTGGGAGAAAAATGGAGTGTTGACGATATTAAACTGCATTGCCGAGACATTCTGGCAGGTCAATATAGTATTCATGGCTCGAACCATAATGTCATTATTGAAGAACGCATTCCTATTCACCCCAAACTACTTAAATATTCTTACAAAGGGACGCCAGATGTCAGAGTCATTGTTTTTAATCGGGTACCAGTCATGGCCGAGTTACGTCTCCCCACCGAAGAATCTGGCGGTAGAGCGAATGTCAGTCAGGGAGCAATTGCTGTCGGGATCGATATTGCTACGGGCATCACTACTCATGCTATTGCTCATAAAAAGCAGAAAATTCATTATTTACCAGGAACTAAGAAAAAATTAAATGGCATTGTCATTCCTAACTGGCAAAAAGTGCTTTTGACAGCGGTTCGAGCTAGTGAGATAGCCGATTTAACTTACTCTGGAATCGACATTTTCTTACATAAAATTAAAGGCCCCATGGTGGTCGAGTTGAACGCGGCACCTGGTTTGTATATTCAGACTGCCAATCAAGCTGGGTTGCGGCGCCGATTAGAAAGAGTGGAGGGTTTAAATGTGGTTAATCCTGAACATGGAGTAAAAATTGCCCAAGCGCTATTCGCTAGTGATTTTTCTGGACGAATCAAAGTAAAAAGTGAAATTAGTAATATTAGTTTATATGAAGAAATTTTACTTTTTGGGGATGAAAAACAAAAAATCTCAACCACGGCCTTTATCAACACTGGTCGCTTACATAGTGCAATTGCTCGCAGTCTGGCTGGTGAACTAGGTTTACTCGATATTGAAGATTTATTGTGGTTTCAAAAAGAAAAAGAGGAAGGTAATCTACCTGTAGTAGAAGTTAAATTTAAACTCAAGGGACAAATCATCAAGACCACTATGTTAGTCAGTAATAAATTGAATCATCGTCAACACAAGATTGAGATTGGTCGTAAAGATCTTGATGGTTTTATCATTAGCCCTAAAAAAGATGATTAAACTTAAGGATTTACTGCCCACTAATCTGTCAACTGAAAAAGAAAAGTTTTTTGCTCAAGGCGGAAACTATAATCCTCAATTTCAGTATCAAAATAGCATCATCGAATCTGGACTTGATTATTATGGTAGGGCAAGGTGGAAATACCTACACTTAGCCAAAAAAATTGTCAACCAAGCCCAAAAAGAGCAATTATTTCTCAAGGATCAAAGCTTAAACAGTAATTTAGATCAAGAAAATACGCAAAAATTAATTACTAACTATTTAAATGATTATGCTCTAGCGAATAAGTATCAAGTGGTGTTTAATGAACACTTGACCAGTCGCTTTGCAGTTAACTTTAAAGAAAATTTTATCAAAATTCGCTTACCAATTAATTTTAGCAAAAAAAGTTTAGACAATATCCTCAATCACGAGTTGGGCACCCATGTCCTTCGTCAAGAAAACTACTTACAACAACCCTGGTATCATCGTAAAAAAGAGTTTGGCTTTGCCAATCATTTACGCACCGAAGAGGGTTTGGCCGTTATTCATCAACATCTAAACAGCGACCAACAGTTACTTTATCAAACTGCTTTATCATACCTGGGTTGCCACTTAGCTAGTCGGGCGGACTTTAAAACCGTCTATCAATTTTTCTATCACTATTTTAAAAACCCCCAAAAAGCCTGGTCACAAGCCTTGAAAAGTAAGAGAGGTTTAAAGGATACCAGTTTGGCTGGTGGTTTTACTAAAAGTCTAGTCTATTTAGAAGGCGTTGTACAAGTTTCACAATATCTCCACCGCCATCATTATGATCCCAGCCCCTTGTACTACGGCAAATTGGCTATTCAAGATCTTCAAAAAGCCCTAAAAATGAATCCCCACTACCAATTAATTTTGCCAAAATTTTATACAGACAATCCATCTGCTTATCAAGAAAAAGTAGTAACCATCGCTAAAAGGAATTTTATTTTTTAATATGGCAAAAAAAGTTTTAGTCGCTCTTTCTGGAGGAGTAGATTCTAGTACCGCTGCCTATTTGCTTAAACAGCAAAAGCTGGATGTCAGCGCTGTTTACATTAAATTTTATGCTAGCAACAAAAAACAAGCGCAAATTATTGATCAAGAGAGTCAAGTCGCAAAAAAAATTGCCGAAGCACTCAAGATTCCTTTTGTCATGCTGGATTTTGCTCAAGAACAAAAAGAGTGGGTGATTGATGATTTATTAAACTCTTATCAACACGGTCTCACTCCTAACCCTTGCATTGTCTGTAATAAATTATTAAAGTTTGGTCGCTTACTAGATTGGGCAAAAGAACAAGGCTTTTCTCACTTAGCCACTGGTCATTACGCCCAAATTATTCAAAAAAATCACGAATTATATTTGGCCGCTGCTAAAGATAAAAGCAAAGATCAAAGCTATTTTTTGTATCAACTTAACGAAGAACAGCTCAAGCAACTTATTTTTCCCCTGGGTTTGCTAACTAAAACCGCTGTCAGAGAGATTGCTCAAAAGGCTAAGCTTAATCACTTAAAGCGAGAATCTTTTGATATTTGTTTCCTTAGGGATAGTAACCTTAGACAATTTTTAGCAAACAATATCCAAGAAAATCCTGGCGAAATTGTTGATCAGAACGGTTTGGTCATTGGCCAGCATCGGGGGTTGGCTTTTTACACGATTGGTCAACGTCATGGCTTTGTCATTGATCATCAAGCTCTTAAAAAAAGCCAAACAATTAACTATGACAAAAATCGGGCTCCAGCCTTATTGGTGGTAAATAAAATTCCTGAAAAAAACCGTCTGGTAGTCGCGGAAAAAGCAGCTAGTTTGGTCAACAAATTTACTATTAAAGAATTGCACTTCATTAATAACAGTCAGCAACAACTATGGCAAGAAAAAGCGAGCTTTTATGCTTTAGTTAAGATTCGCAATCAAGGCAAATTAATCCCTTGTCAGGTAAAAACAAACGGCAACCAGCTGTTAGTGAAAACTCAGGATAAAATTTTCGCTCCTGCTAGTGGTCAATCGGCAGTATTTTATCGTGACACTAGAACCAATTTATTAGTCATTGCCGGGGCATTAATTGACAATGGGGTTGGAGAAGCTTCAAACTCCGATTAGCGTCGTTTATCCGATGCAATTTAAACTCATCAATGACTTCACTATTAACCTTATATTCAGTTTCACTAATTACTCGCTGACCGTCCCAAAAAGCATAATCTCTGGCTTGCAAACTAAATACAAAATCATTTTTCAGTAAGTATAACTTGGGACTAGCACTTTCTTGCACTGCCACCACCAAAGCCTGGGAAAAACCTTGGGTCAAATCGTTAATAATTAAGATCACGTTTTGATTTAATTGATAGCCGTTGCTAGAAACAACCCTGAATTGCCAAATGGTTGATCCACGTCGATAAAGATATTTCCCTAGCGCAATTGCTAAGTAATAAAGCAAAGCCAAATAATTCCAAATGCTTGGATACCTCAGGGCAAAAGGCAATACAACCACTAAACTTAAAGCCCAAAACCACCAAGGATAGGTCAATAAATAGGCTAGAATAATTCTAATACGCTCGATGAAGGGTAGATTATTTTTACCTTGAGCCATTAAAGTCGGAATTGCGAGCGATCTTTTAGGGTCAAAAGAGGCTGCTGTTGGCTGATGATCGTTTTTACCAACTACAAATGCTTCACTTTGATAAAAATTTTCCCAGCGTAAATAACTTGGCTTATCAATCCCAATCGGATAGTAAAAATTATTATCTTTGACTTTGAGTACTACGGGTTGGCTTGGCCAAGCGAAACTAGAAAATTGACCTAAATAATTACTAATTTGCCAATCAAGCACCTCTTTATTTGCCGCATCCAGTAGCTCTATTCGCACTAGAGGAGCTGCTTGACTATCATGGTACTCAAAAACTAAATGTTGTCTTCGCTGAGACCAAGGCCATAAAGCGATAAAAACCTTTTTGAGAGTAATCAAAGATAAGTCTTGATAAAACTTTAGAAGAACCAGTATATAAGTCACAAGTGGCACCAATAAAGCCAAGAACAAGGCAAAAAACTGGGCCAAGAAATTCCAAATTGGGGATCGGCTCAGCTCGGTGAGCAAAGTGGCAATCCTCGTCGGTAAACTGGCTTTAACCTCCTCAACTACTTCATGAACAATCTCTTTGGGTGGAATAATTGGAATTTTTATCCCAGGAGAAGGTAGTGGCGTAACCGGAACCTGACTTGGTTGAATACCAGAGGGCTGAACTGTGCCTGATGGGTAAATTGTTCCTGAGGGCAAAATAGTTGAGGGAAAACCAGTTAACGGTGGTTTAGTCATGGTGGGGATGGGGGTGGGTGGCCAATAATGTTGCTGAATAATGATAAATAAATTCCTAATATAACTCACATGACCTACCACATCACTAATATTAAAATCTAAACGAATAATTTGATTACGGGGTAAAATACTCAATTGCAAAGCCCAGTTACCATCCCCATCGGTATATTGACTATAAAATTGGCTAGCACGGTTAGGAATAGTTACCACTAAATCAACTTTTAAATTAGCATCACCCAAAGCGATAATCCAGGGTTCATTGGCTAGTGGATCCAGGGCAAATAGACTAATCGCTGTCACGGGAACGCTATCAGGGTTGGCAGCACTGATATTAACATTCACGTCACCAATTTTCTTGATTGTAAAATTGGGATCCTCAGTAAAAATATGAAACACCCAGGTGGTAGAACTGGCTGAATTATCACCATAATCCCAAGCAACAATACGCCAACTATGAGAACCATGAGCTAAAGGATCTTTAGCCACTAAAGTATAAATACCTAATGCTGCATCATAATCCAAACTATAATCATCATTAGCAAAATCAGTGAGCGGAATATTATCAAACCAAACGTGCCCATCAAGGATAAATTGGTAATAGTACATGGCTTGGTTGTCTGTACTTTCATACCATTGAAAGACTGGGTAGGCATTATCTAAATTAGCTCCATCCTCTGGATTAATCAGAATTGGCGTCGAAGGGGCAACAATATCTGGCATTCTAGCCGTCACTTTGATTTCGCCGTTTACATCAGGTATAGCAGGTGTAGATTGGGCAAAAACGGCAGGTACAGATTGGGCAAAAACGGCACCTAAAGATAAAACTAAACACCAAAGCACCAACAAAAAACTTTTTACTAGATCATTAATTTGCTGAAGATTTTTGTTTTTTTTAAAATCTGCTAATAATTGCTTATTGCTGCTTTTGATCATCTACTGGCTGAGTTTCTCTTTTCGCATTTTCTGCTTTCGTCGCATCTTCTGCTTTGGTTAAAAGAGCTCGTCTTTGCTGCTCTTTCTTTTTCTTAAGCATTGTCACTACAGCCATAATTAGCAAAATACTGAGCAAAATGATGATAATAATTGTCACTGGAATTAACCAAATCACCGCTTGAGCAGTCATCGTTTGACCTTGAATACCGTAAGCTGCTTCTAAGCTGAGGGTATATGGTCCAAAACCCCACTTTTTATCCCAGACATCACTAAAATCACGTTCGGTAAAAGGAAAAACATTTTTTGCATCTAAAACCATAGTAGCTACCTCTTTACCAAAAATATTCTTGACTGTGATTTTTGGACTCGGAGTAATATGGATATCTGACTCATTTCTAATTTTAATTTCCATGGGCACTGGACCTTTTTCTAAAAAACTGGGCACACTAAATCGGCTAACATAAGCAGTTTCGGTGATTGCTCCGTCTACTAGAACATAAATTAAGGTTCCAGCTCTTTGGGAAATTCCGGCTCCACTTTGACCCTCAACACCAGTAAAGTTCGGGCTATGCAACACCATCGCGTAATGACCACCGGGTGTGGCATCCTCTGGCACCTCAATTAACACATTAACCGTCGCACTACCGCCCGCCCGCAAATAATTATATGCCGGGGCTAAAGTAATCCAGCTAGCCAAACTCCACCGATTATCTTGTTGATCAATCACTGGAATTGGGGTGGTCCCATCGTCAGCTACAATAAAATCAAAAACCTGACTGACAATTTCTAAATCTCTATCCGAATTGTTTTCAACTTTTACCTGAATCTGTTTCTTTTCGCCAGGAGCTAAGAGCAAAGAATTGTCGTCACCAATTCTGACTGGTTTAACCGTTAAAATCACGGATTCCTGAGCAAAAACCGGCAAGCGCAGTAGAAAACTAAACAAAAGAAAAGAAATTAAGAAAATCAGCAATTTTGATTTTTTGGGAGGGCAGGATGGTTTCATATTTTTTTCTTTTTAATTATTTTTAAAATGTAGCCGTAGCTGTATATACGATGTAGTTTTCATAATCACCAGCCACATTGGTCGCGGCCGGGGTTAAACGATAACAAACATCAACTAGATCTTCTAAAGTGGCACTACCTCTGGAAAAAATTAACTGAGGACTGTTTCCAGCCGACAAATCAGCAAAGTGACGGGCATTATAGGCTAATCCACCTTGATTATAATAAAAGGCTGGCGTCACACCAACTGTGTATGATCCCAGAGTGAAGCCAAATCCGTATTGATTTCCACTAATAGTACTCCAATTTGCCGCAGCACTATAACTCATCCCAGACACGTTAGCATCAACAATACAAGCGGGATCAGCAACTGGGTTCGGGCAAGCTCTTCCATCTCTGCCAAGCTGATCATTCTGGATGGCTGTTACTTGGTACCCATTTTCAGCATTAGTCGTCACTCTCAACACCTGGGCGAGGTCAGAAAATTGGCCAACCGTTAAATCTCCAAATGGCACGGCTAGTGGGGTGGTTGATTTCGTAATACTATTACCACACTTAGTAGCCGGCGCCGTTACGCCGATAATTTCAAAAGTTAGTTGAGGCAAAATAGTGGCTGAGACTCTCACCGCATCAATCACCGCAATTTTGGTAACTGTTTGGTCAACCACTACATCATCACTCGTTAAATGCTGGACAATTACAGAATAGGTATCAGCTACACCTAGATTAGCCGTTTTTGGCGAAGGATTAATGAGATTATTGATAACAAAAGCATTGTAAGTGGTACCATCATAAATTGTGCCCACCGCTCCGGTGCCCACATATTGACAGGTAAAAACATGATAATCGACACCACCCATTTGGATAGTCCCGTCGGCACGAGCACTTGTAGCAGTCCAGCTACCATAACCGGTAGGATAAACGACAGGACAAGTAATACTAGCAGGAGTAACAGCGCCAAAGTCAAAACCATTGTCATCAGGCACGCCATCAGCGTTAGCCGCCGTCGCATCTCTAGCTGGCACTAAAATACGAATTTTGCCATTGGGCAGAGCACTGACTGTGGTCAATTTAACCGTCATGGTTGATGATTGAGTCGCATAGACTGGTAAATCATCAGCCACATCACCAGTTAATAATCCAGAAGTTAAACTTAATTTATTATCAGTGGCATCATCAATGGTCGTGGCGACATTATAATCATGACCAGCAGTACCAATCCGTAGAACATCACCACTTTGAGTTTGGAGAACTGAAGTTGATGGATAATTGGCAGTATCAATAGTAATTAATGATGAACCAATCGTTTGTGTCCCATCCAAAGCGGTGACAAAGGAAAAACGGGAATTGTTAAGTAGTACCGTCACATTCGCTAAACTAGCAGACTGTACTGGAGCCAAATTGGCTGCTCTGGCAAAAAATATAATTAAGAGAATAACTGGCAAAAAGACGAATAACTGTTTCTTTAATTTCATATTTTGGTACTTGTTATTAAGTTTAAGCTGTTTTTTGGCTGCAAGTCAAGAGCAATTTCTCTATAAATTGATAGAGAAATCATTCTTGTCTTTTTGTTCTTTTGACCGTCGTCATTGATCTGATTAAAAAAACAAAAAAACGATAAAAAAGTGGCAAAGAAATGATAACAATAACAATAGAAAAGGGAAGAGCGATCACTCTTTCTAGTTGTTCTTCTTCTCCCAGCTCTAAACGAAAATCATAAGTCCCCAATAAAAATGGTCTCTTATAAGAAAAATCGCTAATCAAATTCTCTTCGAGAAACTGGCTTTGCATCGTCAAAAAATCATCACCATTAGCCACAATTAACTCTTCTTGTTTGGCCAACTTTTCCAACTGAGCTAAATCTTCTTTACTCATCCCTCGAACTTGTCGTTGACTACCAGCCAATACCATATCTGGAAAAAATTCATAAACCTGCTCACTGAGAGATGGCCAATGACTAATAGTTAGTTGACCTTTAACTGGGCCAGCATTTAAACCAACATTTTTGGCCCAAATTTGAAAATTAATTCCCATCAAACTATCAACTACTTTGGGCAACTTAAAATCCTTAATTACAATTTGACTCCGATCGGTTTCATCCAAATTAACTGCTAACACTAAATGACTGGCTACTACCCCTGACAAAATGGTATTGGCACTATTTTCTAGATCAGGAATTAACATCTGTTCAACGTTAAATAGAACAGATAAATAATATTCTCCTTGTGGAAAATCAGCGGGAATCGCTATTGTTAGTGGTAAAGTATAATTTTCACCAGGCCGAATAATAAAACTCTTACCCCATTGATCCTGATCACCAGCAATGGACAGATATTTAAAATCAGTTGTTTGTTGTAAAACAACTTGCCCAGTTTCATGATTGGGTCGAAAATCTACTAATTGAGGAGTTACGTTGACCGTGTAGCGACCTTGATTCTCCAGATGAATGGGGGCACTAATGCCCGCTCCCGGCTTAACATATAAATAAGAAACCGGAGGACTGACATTAATTGATAAAGCGTCAAGGCTTTGGGCAGAAACCGCTCCCGCAACAACCATAGCCATGCTCAAAAAAAAGAAGCTGATTAAGATTTTTTTCATTGTTGATTAATTATTTTTCATTATTGATTAATTAAATTAATAACCGGGCACTGCCACAAAAACCACATAAGTTTGGTAAACACCAGCCGCTTGAGAAATGGCAGGTGTCACCTGATAAGTGACCGTCGCGGTTTCATTGAAAGCTACATTAGGGCTGCTCATAATTATCTCCATATCCTCTCCCAAACTATTATCAGCAAAAGGACGATAATAACTACTATTAATAAAGTCACTAGCAACATTATCACCAACTACATTGTAACCAAAGCCGTCGTGGTTTGGATCATCCCAAATGCCCGCCATACTTTTAGTACAACCAGTATTACAAGTAGTATTAGGAATTTGGATATTCGGATTATTGATTAAACTCAACGGCCGATTTTCAAAAACATAAATTTGGTAACCACCAGCACTACCAGTATTAATGGTCAAGCTATGACTATCATTGGCAAAAATACCAGCCGTCAAATCTCCAAAATCTATGGTTAGTTTAGACAAACTAAAACTAAACTGGCGAATTTGATAAACGTATTGAAAACCACTACCAAGAAAAAACTGACTAGTGCCATATTGACCAAATGGGCCAATAGCCGTCTGGCCGAGGGTATAGGTAAGACCAAATTGATTAGTACGATCAAATTCACCACTGCCCATATTAAAATTGCCAAATTGCAAGTAATAGGAATTGGAACTCATATTATCTGCTTTGACTAAGCTGCTAAAACAGAAAAAAAACCCTAGTAAAAATAATAAACTAAGTTTCTTCATCAATAGCTTTAATTAAAATTTCTGCCTCTGCTTCAACTAAAAGCTCATCATCTTCAACTTTTTTGTTAGGTGTTGCTACGGGAGTAGTTTTATAATTCACTTCTTTAAGCAATTTTTGTAAATCTTCCTTTAATAATTGAATTTCCGCTTGAATCGTCACCATATTTTTTTCCGGAAAAGTTAACAAATACTCTAACATGGGTAATCGCTTATCTAATAAATTATTAATAAAATTAGCCACCACTTGATCGTCAGCTTGAGCTTTTAATTTTTCTTGCTTTTCACTATCCAATAATAACGATTTGTAATGTAAGCGCTGATATTGCACTTTGCCAAATAAATAAAAAATCATCACCAGGGGAATGGCTAATAAATTATTCAGTTCGGTCATCGTTATTGAACTCGACAACTCTAAACCATAACGATTCAGGGCCAATCCCAAATAAAATAACAGTAATTCCAAGGCAAGAAGAATGGCTAAACGGTTTTCTAAAGCCAGTGATAAAAAAAACAATTGCACAAAGCTTAAGGAAAAGAGTGGAGAAGCCAACCCCTGAGTATTGCCAATCAAAATCAAAAAAGCCAAATTGAGTGCTAAAACATTGATTGAAGCTTGCTCATTAAATAAGTAAAAAAAATGTTTACCTTGTTTCTTTTGCAAAAACCAATACAACAGACAAAGTAGGGCAAAAAACTGCAAAGAATACTGCGCCAACTCTGGAGTCTGCAAAAAGACGTAAGCAAAAACGACCGTTAACGTCATCACGATCGCCTGTTTAATAATGGACATTGCTTCTAGTATAAAAGAAAACTTGAGCTTTGTAAAAAGCCTAATTCAATGTTTTTTTTTAATTAATCAAAGGCTGGGCAACACGAATTTTTGATCTGGTTTTTATGGTTGACTTTAAAAAAGTTTAACCATATAATACCTCCACTTCAAGCAAAGAGACAGTTTAAGAGAAAGCAAGAAGTTTTCTCATTTCTTTTTTTTGCTTTAAAAGTATTTTTCTTGATCTTTAACAAGTGAAGACAGCTATTTTTTAACAGCAAATATAGTGATAGAAAGTGCAAGAGAAAGTTAATTGTTAGTTTTTAACAAACAATTGCTTCTCGTCAATTTGACTTTTATTTTTTTATAGAGCAAATCAAACTTTTTTTGAGAGTTTGATCCTGGCTCAGGATGAATGCTGGCGGTGTGCCTTAAGCATGCAAGTTGAACGGTAAGTTAGTCTTCGGACTAACACAAGTAGCAGACGGGTGAGTACAACACAGGAACTTACCCTCAAGTGGGGAATAGCCAGTCGAAAGACTGGGTAATACCGCATGTGATCTTCGGATCAAAGCCTTCGGGCGCTTGGGGAGAGGCCTGTGCCCTATCAGGTAGTTGGTGAGGTAATAGCTCACCAAGCCGACAACGGGTAGCCGGTGTGAGAGCACGACCGGCCACAAGGTTACTGAGACACGGAACCTACACCTACGGGTGGCAGCAACTGGGAATATTGCGCAATGGGCGAAAGCCTGACGCAGCGACACCGCGTGTGGGAAGACGCTCTTCGGAGTGTAAACCACTGTGGCAGGGGAACAATTTTTGAGGGTACCCTGCTAGAAAGCACCTGCTAACTACGTGCCAGAAGCCTCGGTAATACGTAGGGTGCAAGCGTTATCCGGATTTATTGGGCGTAAAGCGTCCGTCGGCGTTTTATTAAGTTTTAACTTTAATACTGGAGCTTAACTCCAGATACAGGTTAAAATACTGGTAGAATTGAGTTTACTAGGGGGAGCTGGAATTCTCGGTGGAGGGGTGAAATCCGTAGATATCGAGAGGAACACCATTCGCGAAGGCGGGCTCCTGGAGTATAACTGACGCTCAGGGACGAAAGTCTGGGTAGCAAAAGGGATTAGAGACCCCTGTAGTCCAGACCGTAAACGATCCTTGCTAATTGCTTGATTCTTCGAATTGAGTGATGTAAGCTAACGCGTTAAGCAAGGCGCCTGGGGATTACGACCGCAAGGTTAAAACTCAAAGGAATTGACGGGGGAGCGCACAACCGGTGGAGCATGTGGTTTAATTCGATACAAAGCGAAAAACCTTACCTGGGTTTGACATGTAACTGCACGGTCTAGGAAACTAGATCTTCTTCGAGAGTGTTACACAGGTGTTGCATGGCTGTCGTCAGCTCGTGTCGTGAGGCGTCCACTTAAGTGTGGTAACGAGCGCAACCCTTATCCCGTGTTACAAGTGTCACGGGAGACTGCCTTGCTTTTTGCAGGGAGGAAGGAGAGGATGACGTCAAGTCAGCACGACCCTTACATCCAGGGCGACACACATCCTACAATGGAGCCGACAACGGGTAGCGAAGCCGCAAGGTGGAGCCAATCCTTTAAACGGCCCCTCAGTTCAGATTGTTCTCTGCAATTCGAGAGCATGAAGTCGGAATCGGTAGTAATCGCAAATCAGCAGGTTGCGGTGAATACGTTCTCGCTCCTTGTACACACTGCCCGTCAAACCAGCAAAGTTAGTAGCGCCCGAAGCGGGTGACCGTAACTCGCAAGAGAACGGCCCTTCTACGGCGAGATTAGCGATGAGGGTTAAGTCGTAACAAGGTATCGGTACTGGAAGGTGCCGATGGATCACCTCCTTTCTAAGGAGAATGGGTAGGAGTTTTCACGACCTCCTTCTCCCGTTTAAGGTAACTTAAACGAAAAATTAAAAACCTGTGGACATAGGTGCCCAGGTCACTTTCTATCACCGTATTTGCTGTTAAACACTGTTTTCACTTGAAAGTTGAGAATATTGAAGACAACAAATCAAAGTATTAAAATTTCCCAATTAATTGTCGATTACCGTATTCATTACAAATTGCTGTCGAGACCAGCTTTAACTATCATTTTCCTTACTTTAATCTATCAAAGTGGATCAAAATATATAAGATAGATCAAGCCAAATTCATTGACTGCTAAATTAGCAGAGTTCTCTTGTGTCTGCTAATTGACTCTTGGCAAAAAAACCGTGTCACGCTAAAATTAAAGTTAGGAAGTAATCGTTGATTACCTTGAAGGTAATCATTAATTACCTTATTAAAAAATGACTGGAAACAATTTATGAATTTTAATCAATACACCACTAAAGCAGCGGAAGCGGTTCAAGATGCCATGCAATTAGCTGGCAAGCTGAAACATAGTCAAATTGAAGTCTGGCATTTACTCTTGGCCCTGGTCGAACAGCCGGGGGGAATCGTGCCCAATCTTTTAGAACAATTAGATACCAAACCTGAGGCCATCGCCAGCCTAATTAGGAAAGAATTACAAAAGCTTCCGATTACAGAAACTCCTACGCAAGCTTATGCCTCTGCCGAATTAACTAAAGTTTTGAGCCAAGCCGAAACAGAAGCCGTGAAACTCAAAGATGAGTACATCAGTACTGAACATTTGTTTTTGGCCTTGTTAGAGCAAAAGAAAGTTGTGCAACTGCTGGATTTAGATCCCCAAAAAGTAGTTCAAGCTCTAAAAACGGTGCGTGGTCAACAACGTGTAACTGATCCAGAACCAGAGGGTAAGTATCAAGCATTAGAAAAATATTGTTTAGATTTTACCAGTTTGGCACGATCAGGAAAAATTGACCCTGTCATTGGTCGTGATGAAGAAATTCGCCGTATTACCCAGATCTTGTCTCGCCGCACCAAGAACAATCCGGTTCTAGTTGGTGAGCCAGGCACGGGTAAAACTGCTATCGTGGAAGGTTTAGCTAAAAAAATTATCGATGATGATGTCCCTGAAGCCCTCAAAAACAAGCGAGTACTTGCCTTAGATATGGGAGCTTTGATCGCTGGGGCCAAGTATCGCGGTGAATTTGAGGATCGCCTGAAAGCGGTGATCAAAGAAATTGAAAAAAGTGATGGCCAAATTATTCTATTTATTGATGAACTACACAGCATTGTGGGAGCCGGCGCCAGTGAGGGTTCAACCGATGCCGGCAATTTACTCAAGCCTGCTCTCGCCAGAGGCACGCTACGTACTATTGGTGCTACCACCCTCAAAGAATATCGCCAATATATAGAAAAGGATAGTGCGCTAGAGAGACGCTTTCAGCCAGTGATGGTTGAGGAACCGTCGGTGGAAGATGCTATTTCCATTTTAAGAGGGATCAAAAGTAAATATGAAGCTCATCACGGTGTCAAAATTTTAGATAACGCTATTGTAGCGGCAGTAAAACTTTCCCACCGCTACATTACTGATCGCTTCCTACCAGATAAAGCTATCGATTTGATGGATGAGGCTGCGTCAGCTCTGCGGATTGAAATTGATAGTAAGCCCAGCAGTGTTGATCAGTTGGAGCGCAAAATTCGCCAGTTGGAAATTGAAAAAGAGTCACTCAAAAAAGAAAAAGATCAGAAAAGCCAAGATCGTTTAGCTAAAATTAACAAGCAAATTAGTGAATTAAAAGAAAAGTACAAAAGTTTGGAACTGAGGTGGCGCAAAGAAAAAGAAATTTTAAATTCAATTAAACAATACAACCAAGAGTTGGATCAACTGCGGGAAGAAGCCAAAAGGGCTGAGCGCAATTATGATCTGGAAAGAGCAGCCACCATCAATTATGGAGAAATTCCCGAATTGGAAAAAAAGATTAAGGAAGCCCAACAGAAAATGGCTAGTATTGATCCTGAAGAAAGATTGCTTAAAGAAGAAATTGATGAAAGTGACATTGCCAGTATTGTTTCCAAATGGACAGGTATTCCAGTGAATCGCATGCTCACTGAAGAAAGCGAGCGCCTGATTCATTTAGAAGAGGCACTGGCGAAACGGGTAGTCGGTCAAGAACAAGCGATTAAGGCGGTGGCTGGCGCTATTCGCCGCAATCGAGCTGGGATTAGCGAAGAGGGTAGACCAGTGGGTAGTTTCTTATTTTTAGGACCAACAGGTGTGGGTAAAACTGAGCTGGCTAAGGCTTTAGCAGAACAACTGTTTAACGATGAACATTTAATCACCCGCATTGACATGAGTGAATACATGGAAAAACATAGTGTGGCTCGCCTAATCGGCTCGCCACCTGGTTACATCGGTTACGAAGAGGGCGGACAATTAACTGAAGCGCTGCGCCGCCACCCCTATACCATTGTCTTGTTAGATGAAATCGAAAAGGCTCACAGTGATGTTTTTAACATTTTGCTACAGGTACTAGATGAAGGACGCTTAACTGATAGCAAGGGCCGAACGGTGAATTTCAAAAATAGTATTATCATTATGACTTCTAATCTCGGTAGTCAAATCATTAGTGAAACAAGCAATGACCCAGTTGAACAAAAAAAGGCTCTGGATGGCTTACTCAAGATGCATTTCCGGCCAGAGTTTTTGAACCGCTTAGACGATATTATTATTTTCCAAAGTCTGGGTAAAAAAGAAATTAAAGCGATTGTGCAATTACAACTTAATTTAGTGGCCCAACGTTTAGCGGAACGAGAAATTCAATTAGAGTTTAGTGAGCGATTAATTGAACATCTAGCTGAGGCTGGTTATGATCATCTTTACGGCGCCAGACCGCTAAAACGTCTCATCCAGAATGAAATTCTAGACGAATTGGCGGAACAAATAATTACAGGCAAAATTAAAACTGGCGACCAGCTGAGGCTTGATTGGCAAAAAAATAAGCTTGATTTGGTAAAGACATGATTTGTGCTAAAATATGGTCTTGTTAAATTTTTAACAAGAAATGGGTGTGTAGCTCAGTTGGTTAGAGCGCAGTCCTGATAAGACTGAGGTCCTTGGTCCGATTCCAAGCACACCCACTTTTTAAAAATTCCCATTTAGCAATCAAAGTTGCACTCTGCTAATTGCTCAACATTTTTGGCAAAACTTAGGGTATAATTGGAAACGAAAAGATGAACAGTAAAATTATTCAATTACCTAGCAATACTTTTAATTTACCTGTAGTTCCTATCAGGGAAGGGGTGTTATTTCCCCAAACCGAATCCGTCTTAGGTTTTGGCCGTGAGCCTTCAATTAAAGCGATTCGACAAGCCCAAAAACAAGATAACCATATTATTTTACTTACCCAAAGAAATCCCCGCGTCGAACAACCGCGAGCTAAAGACTTGTATAGTGTGGGAACTTTAGCCGTCATTGAAAAGACCTTGCAGAATGCTGACAATGTCAGCACTTTGGTAAGAGGAATTAGTCGTATCAAAATTCAAAAATTTGTTCAAGAAGAACCCTTTTTACAAGCAATAGGGGAGAAAATGGTGAGTTTTGCCGAGCGTGATGACGAATTGATTGCGTTGAGCAACCAACTGCAAAAATTATTCCGGCAGACTGTGCAAATGGGCAAGCAAATTGAATTTTTGAATTTTATTAAATTATTGAGTGGGGTTAATGAGGGGGAAATGGCTGATCAGATTGCCAGTACCCTCAACATTGCTACAGAGAAAAAACAGCTTATTCTGGAAACTATTGATGTAAAACAAAGAATTCGCCTGGTAATTGAGTATTTATCCAAGGAAGTCAAAATTTTGGAAATTGAGCAAGATGTTAATCTCAAGACTCAAGAAAAGTTTGATGAACACATGAGAGAAAGTGTCTTACGGGAACGCTTGCGCACTATTCAAAAAGAATTAGGCGAACTGGACGATGATCAAGATATCATTAATAGTTACCAGGAACAATTAAAAAAGAAAAAACTACCAAAAACTGCCGAAAAAAAAGTCAAAAAAGAAATTGATCGTTTAGAGCAAATGTCGCCTAATAATCCAGAAGCTTCTTATTTAAGAAGTTGGTTGGATTTAGTATTTGATTTGCCCTGGCAAAAAAGTAAAAAAACCAATGTTAATATCAAACGGGCAGCCAAAATTCTTAATGCAGATCATTATGGTTTAGAAGAAGTAAAAGATCGGGTCTTGGAATACATGGCTGTGATGCAGTTAAAAAATCAAAATGCTAGCCAAGAAAAAAATTTACCCACTATTTTATGTTTCGTTGGGCCACCGGGTGTTGGGAAAACCAGTATTGGTCGAAGTATAGCTAAAAGTCTCAATCGTCAGTTTATCAAAATTTCTTTAGGGGGCGTGAGAGATGAATCAGAAATTCGTGGTCATCGCCGCACTTATGTCGGGGCTATGCCTGGTCGGATTATTAAAGGTTTACAAAATGCCCAGAGTAATAATCCAGTGTTTATGCTCGATGAAATTGATAAATTGGGTCGAGATTTTAATGGCGATCCTAGTAGTGCTTTACTTGAAGTATTGGATCCTGAGCAGAATTTTAGCTTTGAAGACCATTACCTAGATATGCCTTACGATTTATCTGAGGTTTTATTTATTGCTACTGCGAATACGCTGGATACAGTACCACCAGCTCTGTTAGATCGATTAGAAGTAATCTACTATTCTGGTTATACCCTCAATGAAAAATTTGAAATTGCCAAACGCTACTTATTGCCCAAAACCATTAAGAACAATGCTTTGAAAAAGACCCAGGTTAAATTGAGTGATGCAATACTGAAAAAAATTATTAGTCGCTACACTCGAGAAGCTGGGGTCCGCGACCTCGAAAGACAACTCAACAAAATCATGCGCAAAATTGCCAGAGAAATATTAGAGAAAAACAAAAAGAGCATTACCATCAATCAAAAAAAATTAACTGAGTTTCTCGGTCCAGCTATTTATGATGAAACCATTGCCGAAAAAGAGGACCAGATTGGTTTAGCTACTGGTTTGGCTTGGACTAGTGTAGGTGGAGATGTCTTATTTGTTGAAGTGGCTCTCTCACCAGGAAAAGGCAGGATTATACTGACAGGTAAACTAGGCGATGTAATGAAAGAATCAGCCCAGGCGGCTCTTACTTATGTTAGATCTCATCATCAAGAATTAAAAATTGATATAGAAAAAATTAATCAAACCGATGTTCATATTCACGTCCCAGAGGGGGCAGTACCCAAAGATGGCCCATCAGCTGGGGTGACCATTACCACCGCTATTGTTTCTGCTTTTAAGCAACAACCGGTTAGACGAGATGTGGCGATGACTGGAGAAGTAACTTTGCGGGGCAGAGTGTTACGCATTGGTGGCTTAAAAGAAAAAGCGATCGCCGCCCATCGTGCCGGTAGCAAAATCGTAATTATCCCACAGGAAAATGAACGGGATTTAGTTAAAATTCCTAAAGAAGTCAAAAAAGACCTTGAATTTAAAACCGTTGCAGATGTCAAAGAAGTGTTAAAAATTGCTCTTAATTAAGGCCTGAACTAAGAGACTAGGGAATTTGTTATACTACAGGCACGTAGTAATGAAAATTCAAAGCATAATCAAACGATTGTGGCCACTTTTCCTTTCCATAGTGATTGTTAGTGCTGCTGTCTTTCTCCATTTTAATCCACCTGATACAATTGCTTTAGCTGGCCTACAAATTGAATATTTAGGTCCTGACAGATACGCCAGCGTTTTCTTAGATGATCAATATTTAGAAAAAGCCCCGCTGGCAAACAGAGATATCCGCAGTGGTGATTACATCTTGAAAATTGTTCCAGATGATCAAACTTTGGCAGAGTTTAGTACACCAATTACTTTAACCACTGGCACGCTGACCGTGGTTTCCTATAAACCTGGTCCAACCACCAAAGAAAGTGCCGCGACCATTTATGAAATTGAGAAGGTAGCTGATTTAAAAGATTTTGGCCAAGTCAGTTTTGAAAGTTATCCTGAACACGCATTACTCAGTTTTAATGGAGAAACAACCCAATACACCCCCATTGTCTTAGAAAATTTGGTACCTCAAGAATACCAATATCGAGTCTCCCTGCCTTCCTATGAAACACAAGAACACACTCTACAAGTTTTGGCTGGTTATACCATCAAAGTCAGCATTAAATTAGCTAAATTAGCGGAAAACCCTCTTGATCAAGCACAAGTCGGGACTAACCCTGAAGAGAACATAATAGCCAGCGCTGCTGCTCAAATAGACGCCGCTGCTCAAATAGACAATGGACAAGACGAGAGTTGGGGCGTCACAGATCCAAAAGCAATCACTGGAGCTAAGGTCAGAATTAAACAAACAGCATTTTTTGTTGATAATCAGGAAGTGTTAAGGGTCAGAGCTGCACCAAATCCAACAGCTAGCGAATTGGGTTTGGCCAAAAGTGGTTTTTACTATCCCGCTGCGGTAGTTCTACCAGAGGATGATGAAAATAATGACAAGGTAGTCAAAGATGAGGATGTGGCAGAAGGCGGGGATATGGCAGAAGGCGAGGATAGTAGTTCCAGTGCGCAAAGGCAAGATTGGCTAAAAATCAAATTCGAAGGTCAAGAAGGCTGGGTTAGTGCTAAATTTGCCGAACTGATTGTCGACTGATAAACCCTGTCCGCTGACATTTTGCCCAATTAAACTTGTTTCAAAATTAATCAGCTTATGCAATAATGAAAATCTATGAACAATAATAATAATTCCTTTTTTAAATTTTTAGTAGTTTTTATAGTGGGTTTTGTTAGCTTTTATTTATTACAAAATTTTACTCCATTGGCTAATTCGTCATTTTTCAATCCAGAAAAAAGCACCATTACGGTTCAAGGTTCAGCACAGGAGAACATCCTTAATCAACTGGCTGAGTTTACTGCTGGTATTGAAGTGATTGCTCCAGAAAAGGAAGAGGCAGTTAATGGTGCGACTGAAATATTAAATCAGCTTTTAGTAGAGATCAAAAATTTTGGTATTAGTGAAAAAGACATACAAACTACTCAGGTCAGCGTTTATCAAGAAGATGAAAACACAATTCAACCATTATCTAATGCCGAAACAGTGCTTATAGAAGGAAATGAAACTGGTAAAACCGGAGATTGGCGAGCCAATATTAGCGTCACGATTACCTTGCGTAACGAGAATAGTGAACTACTCAAGAGCCAAAGTGAAGACTTACTAAGTATTCTTAATAACAGTCAAGCGAATTACGTCTATGGTCCTAATTTTCGCTTAGATCAAGAAAATTTAAGTGAAATTGATTTAATTAACAGTGCTGTTGCTGACGCACGAACTAAGGCTGAAGCTATCGCAGCCAACAATCAACAACAAATAGTTAAAGTATTAGAAATTGTTGAAAGCGGTGCCAATTATCAACCTTTTTACCGTGCTGAATCAGCCAGCAGTTTAGACTCTTCTAGTCCGTCCTTAGAACCAGGATCAAGCGCCATTGCAAAAACTGTTACTGTTACTTTTCAAGTAAAATAAGATAGTCTTGATTAATACCGTCTTCACTGCCAGTCCACACCACTCGGCCTAGCTGGAGTAGGGCTTTTTCATTTAAATTAGGAAATTTTGCTCGCTCGCGATTAGTAATGATGATGTATTTTAGCTGATATTGCTCAATTAAAGCAGTGCTTTCAGCACTAAGTGGATTGTTATAAATAACATCTATCTCTCTTAAACGCTGAGCTGGTATATCCCAAGTGCCTCGCCACAGCCATTCATGCACCTGCCAACCGACAACGGTGGGCATTCCAGAAAAAGCAGAAATTAAACTAAATTCAGTAAAACTCTCACCACTTGCTTCCAAAATATTAACCTGCTGCGCTTCATTTGCCTTTAAATAATTAACAATCGCATAAGAACTGGGATATCTTGTTTCCATCCACTGTAAGCCATTTAAACCTTGATAATGTTGAAAGTTCCCATAGTAGCTACGAAAAGCCATATAAGGATAAGTAGCTAAGCCAACAATTAAAAGAGTAATGGGTAAATAGACAAACAAACCAGTACGCAAGATGGTTTTAATTTTTAATAATTGATTATTTTTTTGTGACCAAACTTCTCTCAAATCAATCAACTGCCAATTAAAGTGTTTACCGGTTTTGGCGTGACTAATGAAAAATGAAATGGCTAAAGCTAACAAAATAGCAATCAGAATAAAACCCTGAAACATCAATTTAAACATCGTATTAGCTCGCGGATAACTTGTATAAATATCTTTAAAATAAAATAACTCGGTAAAAATCAATAAAAATACAAAAGTAAAAAACATCGCTACCACAAAAAACCAAGAAGTCTCTTCTTTTGGTTCGCGTCGTTGGCTATGAAATAACAACAATAAAATAAAAATTAAAACCGGTATCAAATGCGCTCCCCACAACACCAAGAGTTGCCAGAGGGGAGAGTGTTCACTAGCAATTTTAATCCCTTCAGCAATTGATTGAAAAGTTAAAAACCACGGAGCACTAACCATGGCCGCTACCAAACTTAATCCCAGAGCAGAACTCACTAATGGTAGCCAAAATTCTTTTTTCCACATTAGTAATAAAATCCCTAAAATCAATAAAAAAACTGAATAAATCAAAACATCCCAAGTATTAGTCATCGCCAAAGCACCAATAAAAACACCCATCACTAAACTGAGAATAAAAAACCGTTCTGTAAATAACTTTAAAACTTTTTGTCTTTTCACCTCCTCAATCAGCTCACTTAACCACAGAAAAATGCTCATCAACATTGCCACTACCATTGGTAATGAAAAAACATGAGCGTGTAAATCACTAACCACAAAACTATAAACAGGAAACTCATGGATGGTGTTTGCAATAAAACGGGTGGCTGAAGGGTAAAAATAATTAGTTAGATTGCCATTACTTAAGAAAAACCACAAACTATGACCATTACCAAACAACGTTACCATAACAGTAGCTAAGAGCGCCGTCCCAACTGTAGCCGAAAAATTATATTTTTCCTTAGCTGAAAAATCCCTACCAATTTTTTGTCCCCAAGTAAAGTTGGCCCGAATATTAAAAGTTAAAGAGAAAACAGAACTAGCTAAAATCGCCATCAGTGTCGCCAACAAGAAGTTGTAAGCCCAAGCCATATCAATTCCCCAGATTTGCACTAGAATCGAACCCATAAAGTGACCAAAACTGTAGTAATTAATTTTTTCTCCAGCCAACCACATATCGCCAGCGGGCAAAGTGGGAGATTTTAGGTAAGACTGCATCAGACCAGCATCCATAAATTTTTCCAAACCCAAAATTTCTGGTTGAAAACTTCTCACTACTAATAAGAAAGCAAAAAATAAAATAAATAGAACTTCCTCAATAATAATTTGGCGATGAAAGTGTTGCCAATAATGTTTGATTGAACTCAGCAGTTTTTGCTGGTTCTTGGCGCGAAACAAAAAATAACAATTAACCAGCACCAACACAAAAATAAGAAAATAAACGCCGGAAACATTATTGACAGCTAATTTTAAATGAGCGAGGAAAAAAATAATTAGCGATAAAACCAACCAGGTAAGATATCTGCCAAACGCCCACAGCCCATCTTTAATTTGTGGAAAAAGCTTACTAACCCAAGCTAAAAATGGGACAGCCAACAACTGTAAAAATAGTAGTGATAAATAAACTGCTAGAATCATCGCTACCACTATAGCAAAATTTGCGATTCTTGTGATCTAGAATGTAAAGCAACTAAATTTTTAAATCTTTTTTGATTAGCTCAAACAGGCGGTTGCTAGAAACTATCGCTTGATTGAGTCCCCGATCAAAAGGATAAATGTGTTGCATTGATACCCAATAAAGATTGGGGTAACTGGTGCGCAATGATGGTAAATTCCGACTATGATTGGTTTTCACTAAGGGCTGAGCAAAAGCTTCTTTGGTGACACGATAATCAATTAATATCTCTTCAATTTTTGGATTTAATTGGCGCAAAAAGGGCAAATAACTTTGCCACAATTTTTTGGCAGAAAATTGATAGACTGGATCAGAAGTTGATAAGTACTTACCAATGTAAACTAAGTGCTCGTGATTATAAAAACGCTGATCTACAAAATGATCATGTTCAACCACTGCCAGAAACGGCCAGTCCCGCTCATTCACATTTAACCAATAGGTATTATCTAAAAGCAGTTGATCTTTAAGTCGGAGAATCATCGTCATCGCTGCCAGACCCTGTAAATGAGCGCTCTTTAATTCTGGCAAATCAATTAACTGACTAAATTGAGGAGAGGGTAGAGTGTTAATAATTAAGTCAAATTCTTGGGTTTGGCTGGTGCTGGATGGTTGTTTGTTGGCGGTGTCTTTAGTTGAAATAAATTTTAGTTTAAATCGGGAATTCTGCTGATCTGTTGATTTAACAGGGCTAATTTTTTTGACTGTGCATTGCAGGTTAATTTTCACGCCTCTTTTTGCTAATTTTTGCTGAACGAGATTGGCTAAACTCTGAAAGCCACCTTCAACATAACCTAATTTAGCCGTTCTTGGATTAATTCTGGCCCAGAACCAAGCTAAATTGATGTCATCAGCCCAATCAGCAAATTTGGCTTGAAATAAAGGCTGCCAAATAATCTGCCAAGATTTTTGCCCCATAGTTTTTTGCAAAAAATCACTGGCGCGATATTTTTCTAAAAATTGACCATTGGGTATAATTTTTAAAAAAGCTAAAACTAAACCAGTGCGCAATCGATCGATGAAACTTAATTCTGTAAAATTAAGCAAACTCCAGGCAGTATCCAACTGATAAATCTGCTGTTGCCAAAGAGTACTGGTCAAGGTTTTACGGTAAAAAAGCTTGTCTGACAAATCCAAACTCTTCAAGAAATTTTGGAAAGCTCTGTCTTTGGCAAATAGGTGATGATAATGTTTTTCAAACGTCCAAGCCCAATTTTTCTCTTGAAAACCACCGGCCATACCTCCCAATTGCGCCTCTTTTTCAAAGATATCAATGCCCAATTGTTCTTTAGAATCAAGATTTGCTAGTCGCCAAGCAAGATTCAGGGCGCCAAAACCACCACCAATAATTGCAATTCTTGTCATATGTTTTTTATAAAATTCTTAACTAGCAAATTATACCTTATCGCCAGCTTGGTAGGACAAAGTAAAGATAATTACTTGCCGCTTCAGGCACTGGTAAGGCTGTCCAATGCGGATAAAAGATGATGGCAATTAGGACCGGCCAAAACAAAAAATGAAAAAGTAGCAGTTGTCGCTGCTGCTGAGATTGACGACTCAAAATAAATAAATAGATTGGCCAAGTAACAATTAAAATTAAATAGGGTAGAGCTGGTAAAAAATGATAAAAGAACATCGGTCTTGTCACCACGATCCATGGTAAAAAAGAAGCAAAAAATAAACAAATTAATAACAGATAGGTTTTTTGCACAAGCAGATTGCGCCATTTCGTTATTGCGCGCTTAGTCTTTAAAGATCTTTGCCACCACCACAAAAATATCGGTAAAAACAAGAAATATAAAAAAAGCACGGGATTACCTTGAGCAAAAATATCCTTCCGCCAATTATTTTCAGTCAAATCTGCAAAATACCAAACTGGTCGCCAATTTATCATCCACGCTAAAGGACTTGATTGATAGGGGTGGGGACTGGCCCAGTTTTGCTGAAAAATAATAATTTGTTTTTGTAGTTGATAAAAATCAGTCAGTGTTTTTCCACTCAAAAAATACGGAGTGAAAATTAAAAAATAAACAAACACAGGAGTTAATAATAAAGAAAAAATAGTAAAAGGCAGTTGTTGTAATTTTTTTTCTTTAACTAGCTGATATAGTTCCAAAATGAAAAAAAAGCCAATTAACCAGATTGCCGACCACTTCGTGCTCAAAGCAAACGCAAGCATTACACCAGTGAGAAATAACACTATCAAATTTTGGTGACGATAATACTGGAAATAACAATAACTAGCAGCTAAGGCAAAAAACAAATAAAAAATATCATTCATCGCGATCCGACTTTGCACCAAAAATAAACCATCACTGGCTAATAATAAACTCGAGATCAGAGCAAAATTAATGGCTAAATCTTCCACTTTTTGCTTGTTAAAAAGACGCTGATCAATCTTTTGCCTAGTGAGTAAGCTTAAAGCCACATCTTTGGCAAAAAAATAGAAAACCAAGAGAGACATTAAAGAAAAAATTACTGAAGGCAAACGCCAAGCCACTGGTGCTGGTAAAAAATCAAAAAAATTGAGAGACAAGGCCTGAATATATTTAGCTAGCGGGGGATGGAGCCAATCATAATAAATTGGCCAGTCGGCCTGGTGCCACCATTCAAAAGGCGTTTGAAAATCACCGGCCGCCAGCATTTGCACTGCTGGCACATGATAGATTTCATCAAAATACATTTCCTGAGGAATATCTAGTCGCCACAGACGTACCAATAAGGAAACCACTAAAATCAGTCCTAAAAAAATAATTTCTTTAATTTTCACTATCTATCAGAATATATACAAATAGTACATTTTTTCAAGTCCAGAGTTAAAAAAATTCAGGCGCAATTAGTAATTAAATAATCACTGACAAATTAAATAATCGCTTGCATCAATCGCACGAAATCATTAATCTCCAACGCAGCACTGGAAACCAACACCCCATCACTAATAGCTAAAAAATCTTTAATATTGCTTGGATCGACACTGCCACCATAAATTAGTGGATTAAAGGGAAAATATTGGCGGAGTTTAGTAAAAAATTTACTCACTTGCGGTGGCGCCACTGCTTGGCCACTACCAATGGCTGAAACCGGCTCATAAGCCACGCTGATTTTGTTCCTTTCCTGCTGAGTCAGCAATTTGGCTTGTTCTGGAAAATCTGGTTCATCCAAGCACAACACTACGCCGATATCAGCTTCTAACGCTCTCTGGACTTTGGTCGCCACTAATTGGCAGTTTTCATTGAATAGCCGTCGTCGTTCGCTGTGACCAATAATGGCCATTTCTACACCCAAAAATTCTAAATTTTTGGCTACCACCTCACCCGTGTAGGCCCCAGCCTTTTGGGCACTAATGTCTTGTACCGCCAATGAAATTGGCAACTGTTGATGATCAATTAAGCGACGCATTTGACTTAACAGAGGCAGTGGGGGAGCAATAATTAATTTAAAATCGCTTTTCTTGTCCAGTAAATTTTTGGGGAAATTATTTAACCAGTATTCAGCTTCCAGGATATTTTTATTAGCTTTCCAATTCAACAGTATGGTTTTTTGCACATTTTCATTTTAGCCAAAAGCCATTAACAAAGCAATTTAAGCCATTTTTATGCTAGGATAAAAATCATGTTTGAAAGTCAGGAAATCCTAGACCAGCTCAATAGCGAACAGCGACAAGCAGTTTTACATAACGGTGGACCAGCTGTGGTTTTAGCTGGGGCGGGAAGTGGTAAAACAAGAGTGTTAACGAGTCGCGTAGCTTATTTAATCAAAGAAGGATTAGCACAACCAAGAGAAATTTTACTTCTAACTTTTACCAATAAAGCGGCTAATGAAATGAAGCAACGGGTTCTTACCTACACGGGTAAACAGCTCATGTTCTCTGGCACTTTTCACAGCTTAGGAGTGAAAATTCTGCGCTTAGAAAGTCAAAAACATCCTCAATTAACCATCAATCAGCGAGTAATTAGTGCTCAATTTACTATCTATGATGATCAAGATCAGTTGCAATTGCTAAAAAATATCTGCCAACAAGAAAACATTGATCAACAGGAGTTCAAACTCACTGTTTTGCAATCGCTCATCAGTCAAATTAAAAATCAATTATTAAGTCCGATTGATTATCAAAATAGCGCCAACAACGATTTTGATCTAAAAGTCGCCAAAATCTATAAAATTTATGAAAGAAGACTTAAAGCAGAAAACGCGCTGGATTTTGATGATTTGTTGATCTTAAGTTACCAACTCCTCAAAGAACATGCCGATATTCGGCAGCAATATCAAAATCAGTTCAAATATGTGTTAATCGATGAGTTTCAGGATACTAATAAAGTTCAATATTTACTTAGCAAAATTTTGGCAAAACCACAAAACGATCTTTTCGTGGTCGGGGATTTTTCACAAAGTATTTACGCTTGGAGAGGCGCTGATTATCGTAATTTGCGACAACTGAGCATCGACTTTCCACAACTCAAAGAGTACCGTTTGGAACAAAATTATCGCTCCACCCAAAATATTTTAGATGCCGCAACTCAAGTCATCCAACAAAACCAACTACATCCAATTTTGCAACTGTGGACCGATCGCCATAGTGACGATGAAGCAAAAATTCAGCTATATGAATTAAGTAATAGTGAACTGGAAGCAGAAAAAATTGCGGACATTATTGAAAAAAATTATTTAGATTCACTAGATCAAATTGCCATTCTTTATCGAACTAATGCTCAATCTCGAGCAATTGAAGAAGCTTTTATCCGTCATCGTTTAAGTTACCAAATCATTGGTGGAGTCAAATTTTACCAGCGCAAAGAGATCAAAGATTTGCTGGCTTATTTGCGCTTAGCGGTCAATGAGCTTGATAGTCCCAGTTTAAATCGAACTATCAAGCTAGGGAAAAGGCGTTTCAGAAATTTTCGCGAGTGGCTAAAAAAAGTGGATGAACATATTTTGCGCAATCCTGCTTTAGCTCTGCAAGAAATATTAAAAACGACAGATTATCTAGAAAAATTCGATATCAAAAATCCTGATGATCAAAATCGCCTAGACAATATTGAAGAATTAATTAATGTCGCCAGCCAATTTGAGGATACTTTGGTCTTTTTAGAAAATGTGGCTTTAGTTCAAGATGGTTATCTACCAGAGGGGAAAAACCATCAGCCAAGTGGAGGAATTAAATTAATGAGTCTTCATTCTGCCAAAGGCTTAGAATTTGAGATTGTATTTATGATTGGCATGGAAGAAGGCCTATTGCCTCATAGTCGCTCAATGTTTAACGAAGAAGAATTAGAAGAAGAAAGACGGTTATGTTATGTCGGCATCACCCGAGCTAAAAAACAATTGATTTTTACCTACGCCCGCAATCGCTATCAATTTGGGCAACAACAACAAAATTTACCTAGTCGCTTTTTGAGTGAAATTGATAAACGACTCCTCACCATTAGTCGGCATTTCGATGAAACAATCAATGACTGGCAACAGCGACCAAATCAAAAAACTAAACGGCAATCTACTCGATTGTCCGTAAAGAGCAAACGACTAATTATTGACGATGAACAATTAGATGCGTTGCTCAGTGGCGATCTTGAAATTAAAGATTTTTTAGATGACTAAAGAGCCGGCTGACAACTCTGCTTTTTTCTCTTATAATGAATAATCGTAATTTATGCTTATCCGTAACATTAGACCTGAAGAAAAGGATTTATATAATCGCGTCGTCGATCATCCTATTCAATCATATGAGTGGGGCGAGTTTCGCCGAAAAACCGGTTTAGAAGTAGAACGCATTGGTTTTTTTGATGCTGGCCAATTAAAAAAAGCCATGACTGTCACTTTTCATCAATTGCCTTTAATTAATAAAAAAGTTGGTTATTTTCCCAAAGGGTTTAAGCCAGATGAGGAACAATTGAGTACACTCCAACAGTTGGCGCAAAAACATGATGCAATTTTTATTAAATTAGAGCCAGCAGTGACCAAAGAACTAGACCAAAATCATCAAGATCATCCCAGCATCAAATTTCTGCAAAATTATCAAGTAGAAACGGGACGCCCTCTTTTTACTCCATTTACCTTTCACCTCGACTTAACTCTGTCTGAAGAAGAACTACTGGCTAAGATGACTAGCAAAACTCGCTACAACACTCGGTTAGCGATTAAAAAAGGGGTCACCGTCGTCGAAGACAATAGCGAACAAGGTTTGGAAGATTACCTCAAAATTCTTGAAGAGACCACCAAAAGGCAAGCTTTTTATGCTCATTCGCCTGATTACTTTCGTCAAATGTGGGCTACTCTTAAAGATAGCAATATTATGCATATCTTAAAAGCAAGTTTTGAAGGGCAAGTATTGGTTGTCTGGATTCTCTTTGTTTTTAATGATGTACTTTACTATCCCTATGGTGCTTCGAGTAGTCAACATCGTGAGGTAATGGCCAGCAATTTAATGATGTGGGAAGCTATCCGCTTTGGTCAAAAACAACAATGTCAATTATTTGATATGTGGGGAGCCTTAGGGCCCAATCCTGACCCCAAAGATCCTTGGTATGGTTTTCATCGTTTTAAACGGAGTTATGGTGGTAAATTAGTCGAATATATTGGTACTTATGATTTGGTTAACAATTATCCAATCTATAAAATTTACAACTTAGCAGACAATTGGCGTTGGAAATTCTTGCGTTTCAAAAAAAAGTTTATTAAGCTATAAACAATATAAAAAAGGAAACTGCCTATGAAAAATTTTGCCATTAATGGCCTGGGTCGGATCGGTCGCCTCGCTTTTCGCGTTTGGTTTGCAAAACACCGCCAAGAACTTGATCTAAAAGTCATTAATACATCTGGATCAATGGATCTTGAGGGTTGGGTCAAATTGCTCAAATACGATAGCACCTATGGAACCTTCAGCGACAAAATCACTTTTGAACAATTAAAAAAAGTTGAGGAATTAAAGGAAGGAGAAATTGAATTAGGTTACATCATGGTTGCCGATCACAAAATTTTAGTCACTGCTGAACGCGACCCAGCTAAAATACCTTGGGAAAAATACGGAGTATATAGTGTTTTAGAAGCTACTGGGGCTTTTGATAAAGCAAAAAAAGCAGCTCTTCATCTAAAAGGCGGAGCCAAAAAAGTACTTTTGTCTGCACCTGGTAAAGAAGATCCAGAGGGTTTGATTAGTACTGGAGTGATTAGCGTCAATGAGCTTGATCAAACTAAAAATATTTTTTCTAATGCTTCTTGTACCACCAATTGTGTGGCACCAATCGTCAAAATTATTGAAGATAATTTTGGGATTGAAAAAGCAATTTTAACTACTATTCATTCCTATACCAGTGACCAAAATTTACATGATAATTCACATAAAAAGGATTTGCGTCGCGCTAGAGCAGCAGCCATTAATCTGGTACCTACTTCCACAGGCGCTGCCAAAGCTACTGCCGACATCATTCCCAGCTTGAAAAATAAGTTTGATGGTTTAGCTATCCGCGTGCCAACGCCTACCGTGTCATTGTCTGATATTACTTTTGTTTTAAGCAAAGCAAGCAACCTGGAAGAAATCAAACAAGTATTTATTGAAGCTGCCAAGGGCAAATATAAGGGAATTGTTGCTGTTAGCCAAGAACCCTTAGTTTCTAGCGATTTTATTGGTTGTGAATACAGCGCCGTAGTTGATTTACCCCTGATCCAACTTATTGATGGCAATCTCTTAAAAGTTGTTGCTTGGTATGACAATGAATGGGGATACTCCTGTCGCTTAATGGAGCAGTTAAGTCAAATTTAAACTAAACAGCTTGGTGATCATAGGGTATAATGCTAGCCTATGGCAAAAAGCACATCGGAAACAAAAACCAAAAAAGCGACTGAAACAAATAATTCCAAAAGTGGAACTAAAACAGCCAAAAAAACTAATTCTACTCAAGAAGCGAAGCCATCGCTGATAGCGCCAAATGATAAAATCACGATCACCATTCCTTGGTCAGAATTAAAAGGTCCTTACGACAAGGCGTTAGCTGATTTGGCTAAAAAAATGAAAATCGAGGGCTTTCGTCAAGGTAAAGTTCCGTTAAACATCGCCGAGAAACAAATTTCTTTGGAAAAAGTAGCTGAAACCATGCTACAAGATATTTTACCTAAAAAATATATTGAAGCTCTGCAAAAAGCAAAAAAACAGCCTATTACCGCCCCCGAATATCACCTAATTTCGATCAAAAAAGGTGAAGATTGGGTGCTGGAGGCCCATTTTGCTGAGGCTCCATCAATTGATCTAAAAAATTATGAAAAATATATCAAAGCTGGAAAACAAGCAGCCAAAGAATTCATCAAAAAGCACAATCAACAGGCAGAACAAAAAAATCCCCCAAAAGTGACAAAAACCAATACCAGCGATAAGGATCAGCAGCAAAAGTCAGAACAGATAAGCAAACTCTCCCCAGATCAGGAACAAGAAATTTATTATCAGCACATCTTGCGCGAGCTTGTTGTTAATATTCGACCCAGTATTGCTGAATTATTATTAAGGCGAGAAACTCAAGCTGAATTTGAAAATTTTAAGGAGCAATTAGCGAGCTACAACATCAGCGTTGAAAAGTATTTAGAACAACGTCAAATTGATTTAGAGCAATTAGGTAATGAAATAGCTGGTACAGTCTTAAATCGGTTACAAATTGATTTTATTCTGGCTGCTATCGCCAAAGAGCGACAACTCAAAGTGGATGATCAAGCTTTAAAAAAAGCTCTCGCTGAAATCAAGGACGACAAACTCCGTGACCAAATTGCCAACCATGAGCAATATCTAACCAGTTTTAAAGCTCAATTATTGCGTCGTCAAACTATTGAAACCTTAGTCAAAGATTAATGTTATAGTTTTGATTAATCCAGAGGTAAAACTTGACTTTGTATCACTTTGATCCTATAATATAAGCTCGAATTAATTAAGCAATTTTAGTATTAATTGTCCTTTTTTTTAAACACGCTACAATCATGAATAACTTGAATCAAAATATTAGTGGCCAAGCGGCGAGAAAGCAATCGACTAATCAAAGTGGCGCTCTTGCTCGAGCGCTGTTGGAGAGTGAAAAAAATGCTGGTACCTATACACCCCAGAATGAGCCACCAAAACCCGAACTCGATCCTTTTGCTCAGGCTTTAAGTCGCGCTGGTGGAAGTTTTTTGTCACCTCTAAATGAACAATCAGCCAACGAACAAGCAGATCTGTTGGCTCAGCAAAAAAAAGAAGCCCTGCGACGTCAACTACATGAGCGAATTAATCCCGTCGACATGCACGAAATTTTTGCTGCCCAAGCAGAAAAGAATTTGAAAGAGTTAGAAGCTACTAGAGATGAGTTAAAAATGCTGGCTGAAGAGGTCAAAGAGTTTGATCAAGAAATTGATTCAGCCCTGAGTAGAGAAGTCGTCGATCCCGGTATTACTGGTATTGGCTTTTTTAACTTTTTCCATAAACTTCGTGAATGGATTGGATTGCTACGTGAACAAGTTTCTAGTGCTAAAACCTGGATGAATCAAGTTTCAGGCAAGGGTAAACGCGGACGCGGCACCGCTTTCGATTTCAGCAAAAGTAAAAATGTCCACGATGCCATGAATAGCGAAAGAAATTTTGGAATGAATATGGGTGGTTAAAAACCCAAAATGTGAGCTTGAGGGGACTCGAACCTCTGACCTCTTCGATGTCAACGAAGCGCTCTAACCAACTGAGCTACAAGCTCGATCACTAAACGTCCTGGATTATACTGGATCACGTAGGTCAAATCAATCTGTTTATGGTCGGTTGTCTCATGTTATAATAATCTCTGGAAATAATTTAATCTTCGCAGAAAAAACCGTTTCCAGAGATTACTTACTAGTTTTTTGTTTAATTTATAGTATAATTCTAAACCTCAGGTGATCAGAAAAAAATACAACAAACAAAGAAAAGATAACTTATTTGTGAAAGCGAATGCTCATATTCACTTTCCACAAGTGCGCGTTTTAACAGAACATGGAGAAATGGTGGGCATTATGTCATCCAGAGAGGCTTTTCAGCAAGCCATGGATGAAGGCAAAGATTTGGTATTAATTACCGAAAAGACTCAGCCACCAGTTGTTAAGATTATTGAATTATCGAAATTTAAATATCAGCTGAAAAAGAAAGAAGCTGATAATCGAAAAAAGTCAAAAATTCAAGATCTTAAAGAACTACGTTTCTCACCAGTAATAGAAGAGGGTGATTACCAAACTCGACTCAAACAGTTAAGAGAGTTTTTAACTAAGGGTCATAAGGTCAAAATTACTCTGTTCTTTAGAGGGCGACAGATCGCCTATAAAGAAGCTGGTTATGAAGTCTTTGCTAGAATCATTCAGGACACTGAAGATCTAGCTAAAGTGGAAGTTGAGCCACGATTAATTGGTAAAAAACTCCAAGCTCAGCTCGCGCCACTAGGGAAAGAAGATAAGAAATAAGGAAAGTCATGAAAAAAATCAAAGTTAAAACCAGAAAAGGCGCCGCTCGTCGTTTTCATATTACTGGTAGTGGTAAGGTGATGCGCCGAATTCAAAATCGACGTCACTTAAGAAGAAATAAGAGTAAAAAAGCGATTCGTAATTATCGTATTCCCGTCGAAGTTAAAGGCCCTTACGCTAAAAAAATTAGAAAGATGCTCGGTCTTAATTAAATTTTCAGAAAGATATTATGCCAAGAACTAAAACTGGTGTTGTCAGACGTCGCCACCACAAAAAAATTCTAAAATTAAATAAGGGTTTTCGCGGTGCTAATCGTCGTCTATACAAGAGAGCCAAAGAAGCTTCACTACATGCTGGACAGTATGCTTATGTCGGTCGCAAACTGCGCAAAAGAGACATGCGTAAACTATGGATCATTCGAATTAATGCTGGGTTAAAACAAATCAACCAACAATTCAATTATTCCAGATTCATCAATAATTTAAAAAAAGCTAAAATCGCTCTTAACCGCAAGGTTTTAAGCGAATTAGCCGTTAGTGATTTTGACACCTTCAAAGAAATTGTGGTCAAAAGCCAAAAATAAATATCTCAACACAACAACAGTGTGCCCCAAACGGCAGTGGTTAGCAAAATTAGGTAGACTTGGATTGTGCGACTTCAAGTAATTTGCTCAATCCTGCTGAAAGCTGTTAAAATACAAGGAGCCAAATAAGAAAGAAAATTAAACAATGTCTCACTACCAAGATTTAGTTAAGCAAAGCCAAGCATTACTCAGTCAATTTCAAGCAGAACGCAAACAATTAAACGCTGAGCAGTTAAGCATTAAATATCTTGGTAAAAAAGGTTTGTTTAATGAATTAGCTGGTCAGATTAAAAATCTAAAAAGAAGTGAAGATAAAAAAGAATTTGGCCAAATACTGAATCAATTAAAAAAAGACTTGGAAACAGCCTTGGCAGACAGTCAAAAACAACAAGAACTGGTCCATGAGCGCCTAGATCTAAGTTTACCAGGAATAAAATCAAACAGCGGTCATTTACATCCAGTTAGTCAAGCCATTGAAGAAATTAGTCAAATCTTTGAAAGAATTGGTTTTGTGAGAGGCGATTACCCAGAGGTAGATTGGGATCATTACGTTTTTGCTGCTCTCAATATGCCCGCTAATCATCCAGCGCGAGATGAGTGGGAAACTTTTTTTGTCGATCAACCCGCTGATCCTAAACTGGGCAAAGTCGTGCTTACCACTCACACCTCCAATGGTCAGGTAAGAGAAATGGAAAGAGTGAAGGGGCGATTACCCATTCGCATGATCAATATTAGTCGTTGCTACCGACGTCAAAGTGATAACACTCATACCCAAATGTTTCACCAGTTTGAAGGTTTAGTCATTGATCAGGATATTAACATTCAACATTTAAAAGGCACAATTGATTACTTTGCTAAAGAGTTTTTTGGACCAGAAACAAAAAGCCGAATTCGACCGTTTCATTTTCAATTTACTGAGCCATCGTTTGAAGTTGATTTCAGTTGTCAAATTTGTGGGGGAACCGGTTATGTCAAAGATGAGAATAATAAAAAGGTTAATTGTCGTTTTTGCAAATCTGGTTGGCACGAAGTCGGGGGAGCAGGCATGGTCCATCCCAATGTGTTAACGGCTGGTGGAATTGATAGCAAAAAATATCGTGGTTTTGCTTTTGGTTGGGGAGTGGAGCGCAGTTACACTCTCAAACAAGGCCTGAATCTTGATGATATCCGTCTTTTTTATTCTGCCGAACGGGATTTTTTAGAGCAATTTTAATTAATATTGAATCATAAAAATGCACAAATAAAGGATGAATGAACATTTTAATTCCACATAGCTGGCTCAGCGAACATTTATCTGGCCAACTGAAGCCCAAAGATCTGCAAAAATACTTATCTTTGAGTGGTCCTGCGGTGGAAAGATTTCAAGAGGTCAAATTAGCCGATGGTAGCAAAGAAATTGTCTACGACATTGAAGTGACCACAAATCGCGTCGACATGATGTCAATCGAAGGTATCGCTCGTGAAACAGCCACTATTTTAACCAGGGCAGGATTTTCCATTAGGAGATTAAAAAAAGACTGGCCAGCAGTTAAACAACAGTCAGCGGTTCGTTTGCCACTGCCTGAAATTATTTATGAAACTGACCACATCAGAAGAGTGATGGCGGTAGTATTAACTGATATTAAACAAGTCGCTAGTCCCCAATACATGCAGAATCGTCTGCAAGCTGTAGAGATTAATGTTCATGACGCTGTGGTTGATATTACCAATTATGTGACTCACGAACTGGGTCATCCTTGTCACGTTTTTGATTATGACAAACTGATGAAGATGGGTGGCAAAATCATCATTAAAGAAGCCAAACCCGGGAAAAAATTTGTCACTTTAGATGAAAAGGAACACCACACTGTTGGCGGTGAAATCATTTTTGAAAGCGCTACCGGGGAAATTATTGATCTACCAGCGGTTAAAGGCACTCTCAATACCGGCATCGATCACACCACCAAAAATATTCTGTTTTGGATCGAATCCATTGATCCTTATAAAGTGAGATACGCTTCAATGGCTCATGCTATTCGCACCCAAGCCGCTCAACTCAATGAAAAAAAGGTTGATCCCCATTTAGCTGAGCGCGTTCTCCGCTACGCTGTTGATTTATTTGAGAAACTAGTGAAAGCCAAAGTGGCCAGCGCCGTTTATGACTATTTTCCCGATCGACAACAGGGTAAGCAAATCGTAGTCGACAGCCAGACTATTCATGATTACTTGGGTATTGATCTGCCGTCAATGGACATTGCCAAAATCTTGCGTGATTTAGACTGTCAAGTAAAAATTATTCAACAAAAAGAGGGAGAACAGTTTGTAGTGATTGCGCCCACTTATCGTGCCGACTTGGAAATTCCTGCTGACATTATTGAAGAAATCGCTCGAATTTATGGTTATCACAAACTGCCTAGTCAATTAATGACTGGAGCCTTACCCACCGACCGTCCCTACCAAAAACTTTTTGATTTGGAGAAAGCTATTAAAAATTTTTTGGCTAATATCGGCTGGCAGGAAATTTACAGCTATTCGCTAGTCAGTGAAGCAGAAGCTTTGATGGCTGGTTATCCCTTAAACAAACAGCTCAAATTACAGAATCCCCTTAAAGAAGAAAATACCTATTTACGTCGTTCAATCTTGCCTTCACTCATTTCGATTCTGCAAAATGCTAATCAAAGTGAAAATTGGCAATTGTTTGAAATTGCTAAACTTTATCATCCACAAAAAAATAACTTACCCAAACAAGAATATTATTTAGCCATGATTAGTCGCAGAGATTTTCGCCAAGTCAAAGGCGATTTAGAATTATTACTCAATCATTTTTATGTACTAAAGAAAAAAGAAATCGAATTGCTGGTGGAAGAAATTATGACCAAAAACCATAGCATTTATCAACAAAGCGCTAAATTGGTCATCAAAAAAGATCAAGAACGAATCTTGTTAGGCTACCTACATGTTTTTGCCAACCAGATGATCGGCATTGAAATTAAACTCAATAATTTATTAAAGGTGGCTCATAATCATCCACAATATCAAAAAACTAATCCTCATAGTCTGATTATTGAACAACTTACTTTTACTCTAAGGAAACAAGTGGCCATCGGCGATTTGATTAATACGCTCATCAAAACTAATAAAAAAATTATTGATTTTAACTTATTGAATATTTATCAAAACAATTATACTTTTGAAATTGTTTATCAAGATCCTAATAAAAATCTAAGCAAAGAAGATGTCGAACCAATTCGCCAAAGCGTGGTGGCCATTGCTCACAAAAAATTCCAAGCACAACTGGTGGGAAAAATTTAACCAGCTACTAATACTACTAACGGTAATTAGTTTCACCAATAATTTGTTTTTAAAATTAAACACAAATCAGGCTTATATTACTGGCTTGTTAAGTGATTATTTAATTCCTAAAATTTATTGTTTTGACCTGCTCTTAGTTCTCAACTTTTTTATTTTTTTATTTTCAAAAAAAAATTATCTCATTTCAAAAAAAAATAAAATAAAATTAAAAAAAATTGATTATTTAATATTGTTTTTATCAGTTATTTTTTTGATTAATCAATTATTAAATTTCAACCTAAATTTATTTTTTTTCATTCTAAGATTCGGCTTAATTTTAATTTTTATTTTTGCTTCAGCTACCAACCAGAAAAACCAAAAATATCTTTATCAGGGTCTACTAATTAGTATCGTTTGGCAAAGTGCGTTAGCCTATTATCAATTTATTTATCAAAAGTCTGTGGCGCCTTATTATCTTTTTGGTGAAACCAATCTTCAACATTTTGCCAATATCAGCCGCGCTCAATTTTTGAATATTGAAAAAATTTTACCCTACGGCAGTACTGCTCATCCTAATATTTTAGCTGGAATTATCAGCATTTTTTCAATTTTAGCTATTGATAAACTTCAAGAAAAAAAATGGTTAAAAATTCTTTTATTAAGTAACGCTTTGATTATTTGTTTGATGACTCAATCATTAGCTGCCTTTTTAACTGTGTCTTCTTATTTAATTTATCTAGTAATCAAAAAAATTAATAAAAATAAAAATAAAATAAGCATTAAATGGCAAAAAATATTCAATTTGATATTAATGCTATTTTTTGTATTGTCGCCAGTGCTGATTAAACAAATTGCTTTGGCTTCAGCCGACCATCAGTTATCTATTTCTAGAAGGGTAATGCTAAATGATGCAGCTTGGCAAATGTTTTTAGCTAAACCCATCTTCGGTGTTGGTTACCAGAACTTTCTCAGAGAATTGGAAACTTACAGCCAAAGCCAAGAAGCTGTGCGCTTTGTGCAACCAGTTCATCATTTGGGATTATTATTGATCAGTGAAGGTGGCCTACTTATCGGCCTTGTATTAGTGCTTTTAGCCTACAAGTTTAACAAACGCCTTAATTGGTCAAAGCTATTAATGCTTAGTCCAATTGCTAGCTTAGATCATTATTTAATCACTCAACCGGTGGGTCTATTTGCTTTGTGCCTATTCATTGTCCTCACCAGGAACCGGAATTTGAGACGGACTTAATTGAATTGTCGGCGTTGGCGTCGGCGTTAGAGTAGGGGTAGCGGGTGGAATAGTTGGTGTTGGTAGAGGAGTTGGCGTAGGTTCTACATAATCCCATGCGATACCACCCACACCAATTCTCACTTTATCACTAGTTCGATCTTTGCCATTTTTGGCGTAAGCTTTGGCAAAAAGTTCATATTTACCTGGAGCTAAATTAATTTTACCTTGATACTCACTCTTACCAACAATCGTCTCCAACAATTTATCATTAACATAAAGCTCTAATTTTTCAATGCCGTCATAACTGCCTGCCCGAATTTCCACCTCCACTTCTTGATCCTTAAAGTTTTGTTGGTCATTGGGTTTTTTCAATCGGACACTGACATCACCTAAATCACCACAATACTCAGTGGGCACACGATAACGGGAATCATCTTGAGAAGCAATCCAAGCATCAATTCCTATTTGCCAACGATTAACCCCATCTTCACTCACCGGATCTTCTTCGACAGCAAAGATAAACTCTCTTTTATCATAGTCACCAGCTGCAATTTTTGCCTCTGTAGCCAATTTGTCATTTTCTCCTTTACAAACCTCAACTAAGCGATGAATTGGATCGGGAGAAGAGGGCACAGTGCCGCGAATTGCGTAATCAAACTTACTGGGGAAATTATCGTGACTTGGATAACCAGAAATAGCATCCACTTCCACTTGCTCTACAGTGTCGGGTATTTGCCAGTCGGGAGCAGCATAACCCATATCTAGAGAACCCAAAATAATTCTTCGCCAAATCGGTGAAGCCCCAGTGATACCAGAAGCCACATAACTCATTGAACTGTTATCATTATTACCCACCCAGCTGGCAACCAAAATTTCCCTGCTCCAACCAATTGTCCAGTTATCCTTCATATCGTTAGTGGTCCCAGTTTTCACAGCTATTGGCCGACCAGTATTTAGTAAAGAGTTAGGACCAAAAGCCAATAACCGAGCGTTATTATCAGAAAGAATATGATTAATTAAGAAAGCCTCGCCTTCCTCAATCACTCTTTTACCCTGAGTTTGCTTGTGTTCAAAAAGGACTTTGCCATCACTATCTGTTACTTTCAAAATTGCGATTGGTTCAACTTTTAGCCCGCCATTGGCAAAAATACTATAAGCACTGGCTAGGTCCAACATATAAACTTCACCACCGCCCAAAGTTAAAGCTAAACCAAAACGCTGTAAATTGTCTACAGTAGGTTCGAAGGTCTCGATACCCATCTCGTAAGCCAACGTTAAAAATTCTTCCAAACCAACCGTAGCTAAGGATTTGACTGCCGGAATATTCAGGGAACTACCAAGTGATTGGCGCAAGCTGACTGGACCACGAAACTGGCCATCATAATTTTTGGGTGTGTAAGGCTTATCCTGCTCGTTTCTAGCAAATGTGGTTGGCACATCCATGATCATGGTGGCTGGAGTAAAACCACGTTTAATCATCCCCAAATAGGTAATCGGCTTAATCGCAGAGCCAGGTTGCCTTAAACCGTCGACCGCTACATTAAATTGACCACCAATTGCTTCATCAAAATAGTCTTTACTACCGACCATCGCCAAAATTTCACCAGTTTGTGGTTGCATGGCTAAAGCAGCGCCATTACTAATATCATATCTAGCAACATCCTCCACTTCTTCAGTAACCACAGTTTGAGCTAATTCTTGTAATTCCCAATCCAAAGTGGTAGTAACAGTTAAGCCACCCTTAAGCAATAACTCTTCACCAAACATTTCTTCAAGCTGATTTTGGACATAAAAAACAAAATGTGGCGCTTTAATCTCATTAATCGTCCGATTAAAAGTTAGACTATCTATATCTTTCAGCGCTTGTTCATATTCTTCATTAGTAATATAGGCATTGTCTTTCATCGCCTTGAGCACTGTTCGCGTCCGCATTTTCCAATAAGGTTCTCCATTTTCATCTAGGCGAGTAGAGTAGGGAGAATAAACACTGGGTCGTTGTGGCAAACCAGCTAAAAACGCACTTTCAACTATGGTTAATTCAGTCATTGGCTTAGCAAAATATGTTTCTACTGCGGTGGCTACGCCCCAAATATTACCTCCGTATGGCGCTTCATTAAGATACATAGTTAAGATTTCATCTTTGCTAAACTTGCGCTCGATTTGGATTGCCAGCACTAGTTCTTTGAATTTACGCACAATGGTCCGCTCATTAGTTAACAAAGCATTTTTTACTAACTGCTGAGTTAGAGTAGAGCCACCAACCACTCGTTTTCTAAAAATTAAATTATAAGGTATACGAATAATCGTTAGAAAATCAAAACCGCTGTGTTTATAAAAATCGCGGTCCTCAATAGCCACCGTCGCGTTCTTAAGTACTGCTGGAATTTCTTCAGCCTTACTGGGCTGGCGACGTTCTTCTTGAAACAGGTCGTAAAGCAATTCGCCATTGCGATCATAAATCTTGCTACTATAACCTTCCCGTCGAATTACTTCACCCGGCTGTGGTAGATCTTTAGAAAACCAAAAAAACATTACCAAAAACACAATAATACCCAAAACCACCAAACCACAAAAAACCAGAGCGATTGTCCGCCAAGTTTTAATTCGTCTGAGTTTTTTCTCACTTGGACTTAATTTATTGCGATGTAACCGACTTTTTTTTGGCATAATTAAATATAAAAACTTTTCCCAACCAATAACTAGCTTGGTTCTCAGGCGTCGTAGCAACCATTGTAAGCGTCTCCATAAAGAAATTTTTCTTTGGGGAGCTGGTGGCTTCAGTTCATCAGTAATCACCGTCTGCTCAGATAAATCATCCATGTCATCATTCTACCAAACTTGACCTCATGCTACAATAAAACAATTCTATGTCAAATAAACTAAATACCAACCCCGAAGCCATTCATAAAGTTCTTAGCCGTGGAGTAGAGCATATTCTACCCAACGCCGATTCGTTAGCCAAATTAATGAGTGAAAAAGCCATTACTCTTTACTTGGGGATAGATCCAACTGGCGCCGAACTACATCTTGGTCACAGCGTGCCTTTGCGTAAATTACAAGACTTTGCCGAACTCGGCCATAAAGTTATTCTCTTAGTTGGCAACGGCACGGTCAAAATTGGTGATCCTACTGGTCGGGATCAAAGTCGACCGATGCTTAGTGATGCAGAAATCAATGCTAACTTCGCTAATTGGCAACGACAGGCCAGTAAAATTCTTGATTTTTCCATGATTGATATCCGTTATAACGCTGACTGGTTAGACCAACTTACTTACAGCGACCTACTGAAATTGATGGCCAAAACTACTGTTCAACAACTCTTAGAAAGAGATATGTTCCAAGACCGACTTCGTAAAAATTTACCGATTCACGCCCACGAAATTATTTATCCCTTGCTGCAAGGATACGATTCGGTCGTGATGGACGTCGATTTGGAAATTGGTGGGAATGATCAAACCTTTAATATGATGATGGGTCGGCAGTTACAAAATCTCTACAATCAAAAAGAAAAATGGGTGCTAACTACGCCACTTATTGAGGGCACTGATGGCCGTAAAATGAGTAAATCATATAAAAACTATATCGCTCTAGAAGACGAAGCGGTTGAGGTTTATGGCAAAATCATGAGCATCAGCGATGAGCTAATTATTAAATACTTTGAGGTTTTAACCAGAGTTGATATGGCTAAAATTGAAGAGATGAAAAAAGCTTTAGATCAGGGTGAGAATCCCATGCAATTTAAAAAACAATTGGCATGGCAAATTACCAGTGATTTACATGGTGAACCATCAGCGAAAAAGGCCAGTGAATATTTTGCACAAAGTATTCAAAATGATGCCATTCCCGATCGAGAACTATTTACTGATTTAATTGTAAAAGTTGAAGCAAAAGCAGGTCAACCACGGTCAAGCAATAACATTTTTAGCAATAGTCAATTGGCTCGCTTATTTGAGCAGGGAGCGGTTAAATTATTACCTGAGCAAAAACTCATCAACAATTGGCAAGAGTTTTTATCTTTACCAGATGGTAGCCAACTCAAAATTGGCAAACATCGTTTTTATCAATTAAAAATCAAAAAGTAAGCTATGTCATTGAGTCGCAAAAAAAGAGAAAAGATTATTCGTTTCTTTGTCATTTTCGCCGTAGTCATCATGGTTTTTAGTAGCATTGCTAGCTTACTTTTTGCTTTTTTCTAAATTAGAAAAATATGTACCAACTAAAAAATTCTCTTGACACCGTTCATGGTATTGGTGATAGTTGGCAAAAGGCTTTAGCCAAAAAAAATATCCACAGTATTTTAGACTTTTTGCTTTATTTACCCCTTCACTACGAAGATCGCTCACAAATTTTTTCGATTGCTCAATTAAAACGGGTCAATAATTCTTTGCTTATAGATCAAGCTGAATTTGATCAAACCCAGCACCAAAACAAAGATTACCAATCCAAGCAAGATTACTTTACCCTTATCGTGCAAGTTAAAGATTTTCGCCAATATTATAAGGGGCGATTGCTAATCAGTCGGGCCATGTTGGTCGATAAAACTGGTGAATTACCAGCAATTTGGTTTAATAACAAATTTTTAAAAAGTCAGCTGCAGCCAGATCAGTATTATTTCGCGTCTGGTCAATTGAAAAACAATACTTTAGTCCAAGCCAAACTAGAAGCACTGACAACCGATAGTCCTCACACCGCGCGCTTAGTGCCAGTTTATAGTCAAATTAGTCCCTTTAAGCAGGGAAGTTTGAGAAGATTGCAAAAAGAGATTATTGATCATCTCAATCCTCAAGAAAAAATTGTTGAAGGTAAGCCAATAGAAGACCAACAAATAAAAGTCGAGCCAGCAAAAAGCAAACCAACAACCAGTAACCTTCAACTTTTTCAAAATGCCAAAGATTTTTTTCAAGCCCTACATTTTCCTGACAATACTCAAGAAATTATCCAAGCTAGAGAACAATTAGCCCTGGAAGAAATTATTTTTCTAATCAATAAAGCGAAAAAACTTAAAGAGCAGTGGCAATCAAGCCATTTAGCGCCCAGCATTAAAGTCGACAAAAAACAGCTCATTCCAACTGATCTACCATTTAGCTTAACCAAAGCTCAAAAGCGAGCCGTCAAAGAAATCACGAGCGATTTGGGAAAAAATGTAGCGATGAATCGCTTATTAATTGGTGATGTTGGTAGCGGTAAAACAGTTGTGGCCGCTATTGCTGCCTGGCATAGCTGTCTGGCAGGCCACAATGCTGTTTTGGTAGCTCCAACGCAAATCTTGGCTAAGCAGCATTTCCAAAATATCCAAAAACTATTACCCAAACAAAAAATCTATCTAGTTACAGCTCAAACCAGTCAAGATTTTCAAAAAGATACTGCCAGTATTTATGTTGGCACCCACGCTGTGATCAATAAACTTGAAGAGATTAAGCCTGCTTTAATTATTTATGATGAACAACACCGTTTTGGCGCTAAACAACGGCAAAATCCGGGAGCGCACCTTTTAACGATGACTGCCACACCAATACCCCGCAGTTTAATGTTGACTATTTTTGCCCACCTGCAAACCAGCGTTTTAGACGAAATGCCTGCTAACCGACAAATGGCTAAAACCTGGCTAGTACCCCCATCAAAAGAAAAAGCGGCAATAATATGGTTGGCGGAACAATTATTACAATCGCCGAGCAAACAAGCTTTCATTGTCTGTCCGTTTATTGATCCTTCTCAGCACAGCGCTTTGGAAAATATAGCAGCGGTTAAAGATAGTTTAACAGCAGTTCACAAGATATTAGACGAGTATTATCAAGAAAAAAAGATTGCTAAATCAAAACAAATTAAAACTGGGATTTTACATTCCCGACTCCAAAAAGAAGAACAAAAACGGGTAATTGAGCAACTTTATAATGCAAAGCTGCAAATTTTAGTGAGCACACCGATGATCGAACTCGGCGTCGATTTACCCAATGCTGATTTTATGATTATTCAAGCTGCTGAGCGTTTTGGTTTAGCTAGCTTACATCAATTACGGGGCAGAGTAGGCCGCGTCGGTCAGGACAGCTTTTGTTTATTATTTACCACCCATCCTAACCAAGAAAAAAACCGTGAGGCTAATCTGGTTGCAAAAAGTCAAGCAAGATTAAAAATATTCTGTAGAGAAAAAGACGGCTTGAAATTAGCTCAACTAGATTTGAAGCAAAGAGGGGCGGGAGATATTTTTGGCAGCGCTCAAAGTGGCTTTAACAAATTGCAATTTGCCTCTTGGACCAATCTTAACATTATTAAAGAAGCCAAAAAAATCAGTGATCAGAGAGAAAATTATCAATCAGTCTTAACTCCGTATTTTGCAAAACAAGAATTGATCACAGAAATCAACAATAATTAATTGAGCAAAAAATGCGCTAAAAAATCGCTTGTTCTTGCGCCTTTTTTGCTTTATGATGGAGTATATGTCAAAAATTTCTTCTCGCCAAATGAGTGGCCAAATTGGCATTATCGTCGTCTTAATTACTGCTGCCATTTTAACTTTTGGCCTGTCAGTAGCAAATCGTGTGGTTCAAGAAAATAAAATGGTGGTGGATCGCAGTGATTCAATTAGAACTTTCAATACTGCCGAAACTGGTGTTGACGAAGCCCTTAATCAAATCTATCAATTTGAAACTGGCCTTGATTCTTCCTTAAATACGGGTGTAGTTTTTGAAGATGATTATAATCAGGTATCAATTGCTACTAGTCAAAGTTTTGAGGGTTATCTCAATCAAGGAGAGAGTCTGCGAGTCGACTTAAACAACCAGGCAGGTAGTATTACCCTTAATTGGTCAAAAACACCTTGTTCTGCTAGTCAAAAAGTCGGTTTGCTATTAACCTTTTTGCACCGAAGTGGTGATGAATACCAAAGCCATTACTACCTGATTGGTCATAGTGATTGCCAATATAGTAGCTATCAAAATTTCATCCCTGCTACTTACAATGCAGCCAGTGCCTTAAAATATAGTTATACTTTAGCCTTACCCGCTGCTAGCAATGCTTCTTTATATATCCAAACTGTTGGTACTGGCACCGATTTACAAATTGGCGGTGGTGTTGGTTTAATCAGTAGTGCTCAATATGAAATTGAATCTTTAGCCAGAAGCGAAGGTGATACTAGTAATAAAACTATTGAAGTCAGTAAAAGCTTGCCTAGCGCCCCCGGCTTCATGAGTTTTGCTTTATTTAGTGGAGGTAATATCCTAAAATAGAAAATACATAAAACAAATGTAAGTTATGTCAATTACTGCCCTAGACATCGGTACTCATACCATCAAAGCTATCTCCGCCAAAAACGGTAAACAAATCCAAGTGCTTAAAGCGGTTGATATTCCCAATAGTCTGGGTTTAGTCATTCCCCAAAGCGACCAAGAAACCACTCAGTTTAGTGAAATGATTGCTAATTTGCTTAATGATTACAAACTTGATGCCAGTGATGTCCGTCTGAGCTTGCCCGAATCAATCATTGCCAACAAGGTGATCGAAGTCCCTGTTTTAACTGACGCCGAACTAGCTAGTGCTGTTGGCTGGCAAGCTGAACAGTATATTCCCATTCCCAAAGACGACTTGTCCCTTGAATATCAAGTCTTATTCCGTCCAGACAAAAAAATGCCTGATGCCAAAATGAAGGTACTGTTAGTTGCTTCTCGAAAATCTTTTGTTCGAAAGTTAAATGATATTTTTCTTAATTTAGGTATCGAACCCACGGTCATGGAAACGCAAATGTTTTCGGTCATTAGAGCCTTAAATCTACGTAGCGATGACCCAGAAACCCTGATTGTCCACATGGGAGCAAGTAATCTTGATTTAGCAGTCGTTGCTAATGGCATGTTTGATTTTATTTTTAGCACCAAAAATGGGGCGCAACTTTTAACCAATGCTATTGCCCAAAGTTTTGCTTTAGATCTAAAACAAGCTGAAGAATATAAAATCACCTACGGTTTAAATCCTGAACAATTGGATGGTAAGTTGATACAAGTAATTTTACCTATTGTCAATAATGTGGTCGTGGAAATTCAAAAAGCGTTGCGCTACTTTAGCCAATTACACCCAGGACAAACCATTAAGAGAGTAGTTTTATCAGGCGGACCAGCTGAAATGATTGGTTTTAGTCAATATTTAGCACAACAAATTAATACTGAAGTATTTTTAATGGCGCCATTTGCCGAAGCTAAAGGCCAAATTCCTGAAACTAAACATTTGCACTTTACTGTCTGTATGGGGTTAGTGATGAGAAAATTATCATGACCGAAATTAATTTTTTGTCTAGCAGAACTAGACAGAAACAAAAACAACAAGAAAAGGATAAAAAACTCTTTAAAATAGCCAGCATTGTGCTCGGAGTAGTAGTTTTAATACTCGTCTCAATTATCGCCTTAAAACTGGTGATTAATCTGCGCATTAAAGACAAGACAGAAACCATAGCTGAACTAAAAAAAACGATCGTTAGTAAAGAAGAGGTTGAGTTATCCTATTTAATCTTTGTCAACAAATTAAATGCTATTGAAGAAATTTATGCAGCCCGCAGTGACAAGCAAACTGCCATGAATTATTTTGCCGATCTGATGGCCGATGTCGCTACCATCACCGGTATGACTTATGATGAAGAAAGTGGTGGTTTAATTTTGCAACTCGATCACCAAAATGTGTTCTTTTTAGAAAAAAGTATGAACATCATTGATTCTCCTTTAGTCACCGACGTTTATAAAAATGTGAAAAAGGGTTCACTATCAAGAGAAGATCAGGGCAATTACCTGCTTAGACTGACAATTCAACTTAAAACAATTGAAGATCTCGGCTTGTTGGAAAACAATGAGGTTGATGGTGAGGTAATTGATACAGAAACCGGTGCAGAGAATGCCATCAATGATCAAATGGAACTTGATATGGAACTTGATACAGAGGAATTTAATTAAATGCCAATAGAAAAAAAAGAAGAAGTCAATTTCAAGTTGATTTGGAACACTCGTAAAGAGTATGTCTTGGCTATATTATGTTTTGTTTTAGCTTTTTTAATTTTTTTCATGGTGATTTTACGCCAAATCGAACCAGTCAAAGATGTTTTTGCTGAACTCGATACTACTAATCAAGAACTAGAGAAATTCCAAACCAAAGCTGATGAATTAGACAATATTTCTGTAAATGGAGAGTTTGACAAAATGACCGAAATTAATGACGTACTTCCATCCTACAAACCACTTTTAGAACTTCTGAACAATCTGAATAGTGTCGCAGTTGAAAGTGAAACAATAATCAAAAATTTTTCACTATCTCCAGGGGAAATTGCCACTGATAGCACTATTACAACCAGAACTAGAAGACAAAAATATTATGATGAGTTGGTTCTAGAGTTTTCTGTCACAGGATCTCTAGGCAACGTCCAAAATTTTATGACCCTGATCGAACAAGTTACTCCGATTAGCACCATTACCAATATTGCCCTCAGTCAACAAGTCAATGAAAATAGTGCGATAGAAACTACCGCTAATTTAAAATTAAAAACTTTTTATTTTACTCAGCCAATCACCGTCACTCTAACTGAACCCCTACCACCAATTGACGATGAACAATTAATCCTTCTGGAAGAAATTAAAAAACTAATCCCCAACAATTTACCAACTCAAGAAGAAGTCATCACCAATGATCGAGGCAATCTCTTTGGTTTAGAAGGCATGACCGTCGAAGAATTAGAGACCCAATTGCAAGCTAGTGAATTGGAAATGGGAGATGTACAGTGGCAAACTGTTGATGAAACTGGTCAGCCCATTGAGCAAAATCAAGCACCCATCGAACAAAATCAAGCACCTATCATTGAAAATCAAGCACCTATCGAGCAAAATCAAACGCCTATTATTGAAAACTAACAGAGACAATCAATCAACACCATTGCGTAATCAGCAACCATTATTTATCTTCAACCAGTTCAATCCGTACGCGGAATTGTTCCTTGATAGCTCTCACTTGAGCTAATTTGCGGATAGCTCGAATCACTTTGCCACCCTTACCAATTACCCGACCATAATCTTCTTCGTTGAGCTGAATTAAATACTTGCGATAGCCAGCTTCTTCTACTTCCTCAATTTTTAAATCTTCGGGAAATTTAATTAATCGCAGTAAAACAAATTCCAATAAAGTTTTCATTTTAGTTTTAGTTTTTAGCTTCAGCTTGCTC